>Ga0206831_1015_pt1 | contig 74084 bp, 86 predicted proteins | sample Alteio_BWOrgCont_73_FD_152876 | JGI IMG/M metagenome (GOLD analysis project Ga0206831, IMG submission 152876) | Enriched cells from forest soil in Barre Woods Harvard Forest LTER site, Petersham, Massachusetts, United States -... | ecosystem: Environmental > Terrestrial > Soil > Temperate forest >...
GTTGCCAGTGATGATCGTCAATCAAGCCTTCGTCCGCAAATACTTCTCGCAAGAGAATCCACTGGGAAAACACATCCAACCGGGTATAGGCGATAGTGTCATCGATCATCCGATGCGTGAAGTGGTCGGTGTGGTGGGAGACATAAAACACAGAGGTTTGACCGCCGCCGCCGAACCTCAGTTTTACCTGCCCTATTCACAGGCGCTCGTGACCAATCCGTTTCTGATGATTCGCTCGAGCGGCGATCCCGCGGCACTACAGGGCGCGATTCGTGCAGGCGTTCAAGAACTGGACAAAAGCGTCCCTGTCTACCAGGTTGCGGCTCTCGATCACTATATCGCGAGGTCCACCGCAATGCCGCGCTTCCAGACATTACTGCTGACCTGCTTCGCAGGGATTGCGCTGCTACTCGCTGCGATCGGATTGTACGGTCTCCTCTCTTATATGGTGGTGCAGCGCACGCTCGAGATTGGCGTGCGAATGGCGCTGGGGGCAAAGAAGTCAGATGTGCTGGGTATGATCGTGCGGCGCGGCCTGACGCTAACGCTCATTGGACTGGGAGCCGGATTAGTGATTTCCGCCATGGTGACGCGCCTGCTTTCGGGGATGCTCTTTGGCATTCGCCCATCCGATCCGGCGACCTTCGTTACGATGACCGGTATTCTGCTCCTAGTCAGCTTCTTGGCAAGTAGTATCCCCGCATACCGCGCCGCTCAATTGGACCCGATTAAAACGCTGCGGGAGCAATAGGGTTTTGGTCTTGGTTAATCGGACTGGCTGCGCGGAAATATATCTTCCACGTAGGGCACTGTCCTCAATCCCCAAACTCAGTTGACTGAAACATTAACGGTAGCTTCCTCACGTGCAGAGATGCGAAGACGGAGAAACAATCTAATCAGGTCTTTCCTGAAGCGCTCACCACGGTGACAGACTTAATCCCCAGCGTCCCCAGCAGGCTTTGAATGCCGGCTTCGGCGTTACGTCGAGCCTGATCAAGAATGCCCATGTCGATGGCGGCTTGTTGGATCGTGTCCTTAGCCTTAAGCCGGGCCTGACGCTCCAGGTCGGGGTTATAGGGCACCCATGGCGTCCACCATGTGATTTGGCGGTCCCATACCTTGGTCTCTTTATCGTCGATCACAACGTGCTCGATTTTGGGAGGCGGCAACATCACTTGCATGCGCTTGGCAGGGAGCCATTTGATATCGGCTGTGGCCAGTTTGGAAAGATCGATCCCGGCCAAAACTTCGGCTTGCACGAACAAAAGAAGTTTTTCGGATCCGAAGGGGACTTTCTGTTCTTCGAGGCCCACTACTTTCTGCACGGTGTATTCTACGGATACTAGCTCGTTGAGGCGCTGGATTTGTTGAACCACGGACACCGGATCCAGAGTGGTTGCGGGCGAGGTTGCGCTGGTGATGCGGTGGGCGATAACGAAAACGATTACTGTTAAGAGAACGCCGAAAACAACCCCGAATGATACAGATCTCATTCGCATTGGCACTCCCGTGGCAGGCGCTTCCGTCACGCTTCATTCTAACGAGGAAGCGGGTGTAATGGGCGGCTCTCCTTGATACTCTAGGAAGCTCCGACATATAACGCGCGCATCCTTCACGTTAGGGATGCGCCCGCCGTTCCGCCCGGGAACCCGACACCAGCCCCTCGCGCACCGCGCTGCGGTCGCCGCCATAGCCGCATATATAGGCCCTTGTGCCTCCTCCGCCTGACCGTCGTGTAGAATCGCGGCGGTAACCCGATGGGCGGCGGATAATTTCCCGTTGCTCCATGGAGAGCCATCCGCCACATGGTCTTCCGCCCCGAGAATTTTGGAGGCGGACTACTGTGGCGGCGGCGAGAATCCAAAATCTCCCGTGACCCAGAAGGCAGCACTAGCTGGAACTCTTCGAAAACTGCCTTCGGAATTTGGCAATGTCGTCATGGGAGGGAGGCCAGTCCGTATTGCACGTATTGCAGTGGAACACCAACGCTCCGGATTTTAGCGCTTTCTCGAATTCTTCCTGACTAAACGCAACTGTCTGGTCATGATCGTTCGGACATACTATTTCGAACTTGATGCGGTCGCTCATAAGCCTCCTGCTGTTTGAGGATTTGACGAATCAGTCGCGCGATTGACGCGACGGGCCGGTCATGCGGCTTCGAAATCCGATCGCTGGAATGACTCTCCTACCAGCTCCTCACTTTTCTTCCACAGTGCATCGGCGGTGTTCGCATCGAGCGCATATCCGCGAACGCCCTCGCTTATGGCGCTAATCGACACGTCCTCCGGCACGACTTCACCGATATGGCAATTCTCACAGTAACGTCCGCCGATCTCGTCGGACGGAGCAACGACGCCGGCCCATACCGAAGTTGCGGCTCCTTGCGGGATCGTCTTCCATTGGAAGGAAGACTTGCCCTCTGCTGCAAGCTGTTTGTTCATCTGCTCGATCATCGCCTGCAGATGGGTCGGGTCCATATGACGCCCCAACTCAGTCTTTATGCCTCCTGGATGTACGGCCGCAGCACGTACGCCGCGCTTTTGATGCCGCCGGTCGAAAGCCACCGCGAAGAGAATGTTCGCTGTCTTCGAACGGCCGTAGGCAACAAACGGATCGTAAGGCGTCCGCTCGAAGTTCGGATCATCGAGATCGACGTTGGCGAAGCGATGACCTGCCGAAGACAGGTTGATCAGCCGCCCCCCGGCGGCGATGAGCGGCGCAAGCCGGTTGACAAACACGAAGTGGCCCAGATGGTTGGTGCCGAACTGCGTCTCAAACCCATCCGCCGTGTGGCCGAACGGTGTGGCCATCACGCCGGCATTGGTGATCACCACGTCGAAGGGTTTGCCCGCTGCCAGAAGTGCTTCGGCACAGGCACGCACGCTTTTCAGATCGGCAAGGTCGAGTGCAATAAGCGCAAGACTTCCGCCCCCGGCGGCGGCGTCCTTTAGCCCCCGGGCGGTTGCCATTTCAGCCTTTGCCAAATCTCGTGCCGTACCGACTACCTGGGCGCCATGCGCGGCCAAGGCCCGTGCCGTCTCCACGCCGAGACCCGCCGAGACGCCGGTCACGAGGATTCGCTTGCCGCGCAAATCGACCCCTGACAAAACATCTTCCGTTGTTGAACTCGCACCGAACATTTTCGCCATTTTCTTTCTCTGACAACCCCCAAAGTTGCGGTTAAGGACGGAGGTCTCCGCGATCACTATAATAACGGAGGCCCTTGAACTCCTCCCGGTTGGACTAACCGTCGGGTTCAGGGTCATACGGCCATACCTAAGCAGTTTGCTGAAGTAGGTTTACCAGACCGAGCACACGTGAGCGTGGCCAAGCTCCGCAGCTGGCTCGATGGCGGCGATCGCCTGCGCGTTCTCAATCGTCCCGCCATTTTCCATATAGGCGGTGATGCCGGTCGAAATACTACGCTTAGAGGCGACGTGACGAAATCGGAATTTCGAAAGAGAATGAGATGAAGTGAAGTATGGAGGACATATGAATCAGCCCAACACGTCAGTCCGAAGTCACTGTCTATCTCCAGCCCGCGCTAAGGTGGCGATCGATGCGCCGCTTGTTCCGACAGCCTATGGCCGGATGTTTCCCAAACTTCCTTCATTTGAGGCCGACGAGAAATTCCTGCATGCACTCGGCCGCGCAGGCGGCATCTGCGATTGCGGAGACGCCGATGACTCCCCCGACTCCTTGGGAGACACCGCCGCCGGTTGGCCGATCTTTGGCCAGTTTCTGGCTCACGATATAACGGCCGACCGGTCCATGTTGCGATCACATGCAAACACAGAGGAGTTGAGCAATGCTCGAAGCCCACAACTCAACCTTGAAAACCTGTATGGCGACGGGCCGACCGGCCATCCGTTTCTTTACCAGCGTGACGACCCGGCGAAGTTTCTACTTGGTGTGGACGGAGCAGACGTCCAACGAAACGCAGAGGGTATCGCAGTTATCGGCGACCCGCGCAACGATTCGCACATGTTGATTTCGCAACTTCATGTCGCCATGCTCAAAGCTCACAACAGATTTGTCGATGAAGCGCGACTGGGCGGAGCAGGCAACGATCAGGTGTTCGATGTAGCGACCAAGCAGTTGCGGTGGCACTATCAGTGGATCATTCTTAACGAGTTTCTCCCTACGCTCGTTGGGCAGCCACTTGCAGATCAGCTGCTTCGAGAAGGCACACAATGGGTTCGCCCTGGTCGCGCGGAATTCATACCACTCGAGTTTGCCGACGCGGCCTATCGGTATGGCCACTCTCAGATTCGTCATCGCTACCAATTGAATCCATACAGTGATCCCGTGTCACTTTTCCCAGATCTCCTTGGATTCCGGCCAGTACCACGCGACCGCATAATCGACTGGACGTTGTTCTTTGATGTACCCGATGCGAAACCGGCGCAGCGGTGCAAGAAAATCGATGGAAAGCTTGTGCGAGCGCTGATTCAGTTGCCGGTAGCAGTCAGCGGTGAATGCGAGATCGAAGACTATCATTCGCTCGCCGTCCGCGATCTGCAGCGAGGTCAGGGCGTCGGACTGCCGTCTGGCGAGGCGGTGGCCCGTCACATCGGAATCGCCCCTCTCACCGCGGAGCAGGTTGGCCTTACTTCCACGGGTTGGCGCGGCGAGACTCCGCTATGGTATTACATTCTCCGCGAAGCCGACGCCTCTACAGGAGGTCATCGTCTTGGTCCAGTAGGTGGCCGGATTGTGGCCGAAGTATTAGTCGGACTCATCGATAAAGACCCTACATCGTATCGTCAGAACAATCAGGCATGGACGCCTCGAAAAACACTCTCCGATTTGCTGACCTCCTAAAGGCGATGTCTATTCTCAAGCCTCCTTGCGAAGGAGCTGAACCGGCATTGGCTTGTGTGCAACGACATGAATGTCCTATGAGAAACAGTATCGATCTTCGATCTCGCATCAACGGAGCCCGATAGGAGGAAGCGTGCCGCCTTCGGCGAGAGTCTTCATATTCTGAAGTGCTTGCATAAAACGCGTCTTCCTTTGCGCTACGTCTTTCTCCCGCGCAGCATTATCGGGCAGCGTCGAGTTATCGAACATCAGAGTGTAGACGAGTTTGACGTCGTACCCGTAACCGGCCGCGCCTCCAGAGTTCCGTGGTACAGACTGTATGGTCGGCCCTCGCGCACGGGCTGGGTGTACGTATAGGACCGTTCCGTTTTCCCCACTAGAATTTCATTGCCGATAGATCTTACTGTTCCGACCTCGCCATCCTTGCCCGAAGTGATGGTGGGGAACCTGGAACCATTCGCCGATATCGCAGTATTTGCCGATGCGCTTCCACACTTCGGCGGCTTGAAGACCTAGACAGGTTCGATCGTGCTGCTCGTAGAGACTGGGACTGGTTTTCGATCGATTATCGACGGCGTTAGCCCTCGACGAACGACGGATCGCGTGCCGGCTCGTTTAATAGAGCGTCGGCCTTCGTGCTTGATCGAGTGGGTCGACGTCGGGCATTTTGGGTTCCGCATCACAGAAAAGAAAACGATCAGGACGCGAACTTGGAGACCGAGCAGGATTACGCCGCGTCCTGGACATCTTCGTTCGGGCGAACGAGAGCGGAAAATCGACCTGAACGCCGTCGCCTCAACTGAGAGTTACCATGGGCCATGCAACCGATGTCTTTCGTGCTGGAGCTTGACGAAGAAGAAAAGAGAATACTCGCCACCTGGATGATCATAGTGCAAGAGCAACTGGAGAGAAAAGACAAGCACTACTGGAACATTAATGCGCGCGCGAATCGGCTGCGGGCAAAGATTCGAGATTTAAAACCAGTTTAGGATGATCGAGGGAGGCGAAACCCGTCACGATGTGGGAGAAAGTTTCGCCACCGCAGATTGCAGAAACCACGCGATCTCAGCCGTCCCTGGCATGACCCGCGCGCGGGCCTAACTTGCTTTCAGGACCCTCTGGCAGGAGAGCAGTGCCAGACGGCTTCTGCGCTTAGAAGCGCCACCAGTGGTGTTTATGTTGCTGATTCTTGTCTTGGTGATGCGACGTCTTCGTTGTCTCGGCCTTTTTGGCGGCCGGGAATGCGGCGCCCGCTATCACTCCACTCAATAACAAAGCACAGATTATTTTGCGCATCGGTTCAGTACTCCATTCTGTAGTTTATTCACCCTCTAGCAAACCCCGTACCACCTGTTAAGGTCGACGCCAAAGACTCCTGACGGGATGCAGATTCTTTGGATGCAGCGATGTGTGATTCATCCAGCTTCGAGAACGGCTGACTTGTTCTCGCCGGTTCCGAGGGCGCTAGATTTGCCGGTCGTGAAACGTACTGCACTCAGCGGGCTTTTCACCGTAAACACGGCTAGACAGTTGACAATATCCGATCTTCCTTGGTCGAAGACTGACTGCAAGGATTTGAAGCGGGTTCGTGACGAGACGCGGGCCCTGGCACTTCACCCTCCAACCTTGCCATGTTCCTTTCCAACCGGACTACAAGTGGGATGTAAGATAAGTCCATGATCCCTTTCCGCTGTTCGATGCTACTCGGATTATGCTCAGCTTTTGCGGTTTCCGGGCAGACGCCGCCAACGGCGTCACGGGTCGAACATCGCGAAGTGCGGCATGGGGCCAGCGTGGGCGACGATTATTTCTGGCTGCGCGAAAAGTCCAACCCCGAAGTGACTCGGTACCTGGAAGCGGAAAACGCCTACACCGCCGCCATGACCAAGGACCTTCAACCCTTCCGCGACGCGCTCTATACAGAGATGCTGGGGCGCATCAAGCAGACGGACCTGTCGGTGCCCACGCCGCTCCGCGGCTACTTATACTATTCGCGCACCGAGGAGGGCAAGCAGTATCCGATCCAGTGCCGCCGCAAAGGAACCATGGAGGCGCCGGAAGAAGTCCTGCTGGACCTCAACGAGCTGGGCAAGGACAAGAAGTTCGTCGGTCTGGGTAGCTTCCAGGTGAGCGACGACCAAAACCTGGTCGCCTACACCATCGATTACGTCGGATTTCGCCAGTACACGCTGCAAGTAAAGGATCTGCGTACGGCACAGACGCTGACTGATAGCACCGAGCGCGTCACTTCTCTGGCTTGGGCGGCAGACAACAAGACCCTCTTTCTGGTGACCGAGGACGCCGTCACCAAGCGCAGCGACAAGTTATGGCGCCACGTGTTGGGCACCGCGAAGTTCGAAGAGATCTACAACGATAAAGACGAGCTCTACGATATCGAGATCGGCAAGACGCGCGACCGGAAGTACCTGTTACTGCAAAGCGAGGCCAAGGATACCTCCGAAACGCGCTACTTGCGCGCCGACCGGCCGGAGGACGCATTCACCGTATTTCTGCCACGCGAAAAAGGCCACCGCTATTACCTAGACCATCGCGAAGGGCTATTCTACATCCGGACTAACAGGAGTGGCCGCAATTTCGCCGTGATGACGGCACCAGATAACGACCCGGCGCCAAGAAACTGGAAGGTATTTGTGGCGCACCGCGACCACGTGCGCATCCAAGATATCGATATGTTCAAGGACTTTGCTGTGTCGGTGGAAAAGGGCGACGCGTTGGATCACCTGCGCGTTTACGACTTCAAGAACGGCACGTGGAAGGAAATTGCATATCCGGAACCGGTGTATTCGGTCTTCCCTGGCGGCACCCCGGATTACGAATCGCATACATATCGCTACAACTACCAGAGCTTTATCACGCCATCCAGCGTATTTGACTACGACGCGATGACAGGCGAATCCAAACTGCGGAAACGGCAGGAAGTACTAGGCGGATACGACCCGAAGAAGTACGCTAGCGAGCGCCTCTGGGCCACCGCCCGGGACGGGGTCAAAGTGCCGGTTTCGATTGTGTACAAGAAGGGCTTTGCGCGCGACGGAAAAGGGCCGCTATTTCTGTACGGCTACGGCAGCTACGGTTACGGCACGCCGCCTACGTTTTCGAGTGACCGGGTGAGCCTGCTCGATCGGGGTATGGCTTTCGCTATCGCTCACATTCGCGGCGGCGACGAGATGGGCGAAGAGTGGCGCGAGGACGGCATGCTCATGAAGAAGAAGAATACGTTTTTCGACTTCATCGATTGCGCCGAATTCTTGATCGAGCAGAGGTTCACCTCCAAGGACCGCCTCGTGATAGAAGGGGGCAGCGCCGGCGGCCTGCTGATGGGTGCGGTTGTCAATATGCGGCCGGACCTTTTCAAAGCGGTGCACGCGGCTGTGCCGTTTGTGGACGTGATCAATACCATGATGGACGCCACCCTGCCGCTGACAGTGGGCGAGTACCTGGAGTGGGGTAATCCCAACGAGAAGGCGGCCTACGATTATATGAAGACCTACAGCCCTTACGACAACCTGGAGAAGCGAGCGTATCCTGCCATCCTGGTGACTACCAGCTTCAATGACAGTCAGGTGATGTACTGGGAGCCGGCCAAGTACGTCGCGCGGCTGCGTAGGCTGAAAACGGATTCCAATCCCCTCCTTCTTAAGATCAAAATGGACCCGGCAGGCCACGGCGGCGCCAGTGGGAGGTATGACCGACTGCACGATACCGCCTTCGAGTATGCTTGGCTGCTGAGCCAGGTGGGGATAACCAATTAGTTGACGGGATGCTTGAGTGTCACCGGCCATCGACGTCAAAGCCGTAGGAAGCTCTGACGCCGGGCGGTCACTCTGGAGCCTACCTACGATTCGAACCAAGGTTCATAGCCCACTGCCGAAAACGTCGGAGCGTGAACCTTCGTTCGAATCGTGGGTGGGGAGCCACACGTTTTCGGTTGACACGTCTCTCCCCAAGGGATTTTGCAGATGGCCAATGGACAGCCCGCGAATCGGCACGGCGAATGCCGAGGACTAATCTTGGGTTTCGAAATGTGTTGCCTCGCGTAAGTCGGAGTATGGAGTCAATTGGCTAACCATTCGAAGAACGAAGCTGAAAGAATGGCCTTGCATCAGAGGCTCGCCGTCAGAGGCCTAGAACGGTGCGCTCGTCGAAATGTGGCGACAGGTAGCCGGAAAAGCTGAGAATCAGCAGGCTCGCCATTGTGAGGTCGCGACTGGCGAGTGCCCGCTTCACGTTCGCAACATGATGGAGGGTTCGATAAATTAGCGGACCATCTGCGCATGGGCTGGAGGCGGTCCCCAAAAGATGCGATCGCCGACTATTGATCGGGATGACCTGGCGAGGCCTCATACGCATCGATTCCGGTGAATCTGGCGCACCACACCTTTCAATGGCGACGGCAGACTAAAACGGGTCCATTGTGGAAGTCGATGGCCCCCCTGGACACCCGGCAAAGGAACGCCGTCCGTGCGGAGGTTGAACACAGCGATGGCTTCATTAATCCCGTCGCTACCCTTGAATCTGAATTGTCTTGAGGCGTTTTCGTAGAGTAGGGCAAGGTTACACTTGGGGCGGCGTGACAGGTCGGCATTCAAGATGTTGATGAGTTTTGCCGTAAAGAGAAGCACGCGCATTCGGCATGGTGTCGTGGGAGATCGGACGACTGATGAAGTTTCGGCCCATGGCCTCGAGGGAGAGAAAAGGCTTTCTGCGCGCGGGTGGATAGGGCTAGTTCGGCACAGCTTCCAGATACAAGAATCAATGAAGGCAACTATCAATCTGCTCTGGCGCTTGAGGATTTGGACGGACAGCCACGGACAGGATCTAATCGAGTATGCTCTCATGGCAGGTTTTGTGGCCACCGCGGCGGGAGCAATTATGCCGGGCGTCGCAAGCAGCATCAGTAAAATCTTCAGTAAGGTCGGAAGTGTGATGTCGGCTGCTTCGACTCAGAGTTAAATCGCTGGAGTGGCTCGTGTTAGAGAAGTAAACGAGCTAGCCTTTGCTCCGGGGCCGGTTTCAAATGGATCGAAGCGGATGCCAGGCCACCGGCCTCTCCCTCTTGACATGGTCCAGGGTCGCCGGCCCCCCGATAACAGTAACAGGGGATGCAAACGGAAGTGGTAAATGGAGATTTCGACTTCATTGCCCCTTGAACGTCGCCAAAATTCCCATACGCACATCGCTCAAGCAGCTTTTGCCCAGGAAGAGCGATTGGTGCAGACCTCCCATACGAGGATGTGAGGCCAGTCGCTCACACTGGCGGCTGATTTTACCGAAAAGGTAAGTGCGCGTCCGGCATGGTGCCGTGGGAGATCCACGGACGACCAGTTCTCTTCGGCCTGCGAAACACCGGATGCGTAAGCCTAACAACCGTGCTCTTTACGATGACGCTTGAAAGCCTCTAGAGCAGCTTTGGAGGTCGTGCGCGTTTGACGGGTCGCTTCTTACCACTTGGCGCTCTTGGCGTCCGAATTCTGCTACCCGATTCTTGGATCTACGCTGTTCGAACCGTTCGAAATGTTGCGCCACTCGAACCTGAAGAGATAGAAAAGAAAACGAGAACGGTGGGTCAGGACGCGATTCGGAGATTTGGCTCCTCATGCAGTACTCGAACCTACAACCCATCGGTTGACAGCGGAGGCCCGCTTTTCATGGCAGATTGAGTTGGCAATGCGGAAAACGCACGGAAAGCTGTTAAATTTCGAGGCGATCCGAGGCTGGGAGTTCTGGGGGCGGATTTGGCAAGCATAGGCCTATGGGGGTAGTTGTTGTTTTGTGCATTGCGAAGACCGGACGGCTCCAAGCACTGGCATTTCGATTTTGTAAGAAGTCTACGGCACAATCGCACCGGGTTGCTAGAGAATTTAAAGCTGGTTGCCCCACTATTCGCGCATGGATTGGATTATCGTCGGCGTCGTCCTGGTAATGGGGTTAATGCTTGCGCTTTTGACGATCGACGCAGAACCCAGACACGATCAGACATCGGACGACGACCGTGACCGTCCCGGAGAGCGGGAAGAGCATTGGTACGCCTTGGATGAGCCAATGATTATCGAGAAGAATCGATCGAAGGCCCACTAAACTAGAGTCACGTGCCTGATGGGATGCCAGCTCGGTGTCGCACAACATTCAGAATGGCAACCCGAAATGATGCCGCTTGCATTCCATCCTTTCCACAAGCAGTCGCCTTCAGCGTCCCCAAGAGTTTCGCTTTCCGTGCGCCAAGCGGAAGTCTGTCTACTTCTCGTCGATGGGTTGGCACTCAAAGAAATTGCGCACCGATTGCGTATCAGCGAAGACACGGCGAACTGCCACCGAGTGAACATTTATCGAAAGTTGCGGGTTCATAGCCGGGTTGAATTCCTAGCACTACTTACACAGGGACCCAGGCTTTGAATGATTTGGGATGAACGTCAGCTGACCGATCGGATATATTGGCCTACAAAGAGGACCACATGCGCAGTTTGGTCGGTTCCGAAGACATGACCATCTAAGGCGTATCCGACGAGCGACGCGATAAACTTTCTCGGCGGTTAAGTTCGCGAAGCAAATCCAACCGGTTCCGGGCCGCCGTCGCCTTGCGAAAGCCGTGGATGCCTATGAGAGCAACCATAACTACGGCGAGTGTGGCGAAGATATCGCCTAAAGTTATCCTCATAGATAATGGGGAGGAACGCTGCCATACGCTCCTTCACTGGGGCAATTATACCCGACGCGACACGTTGCAAATCTATCCCCGAGTGCGTCGTTGAAACCTTGGGTACCGCGACCACCCTGTGCGATAGGGAGGTGAGAAACAACAAACCGTGAAGGTCAGCCCTACGAGCGCAAGCCACAGTGAAGGAGGAACCGGAGTCATCGCTAGGGAGGTCCCCGGCCTTACACTCCAGCTATTGATCACCGCTGTTTCCGAGGCAGAACCGTCCCCGCCCGTGATCCCGACATAGGCAGTATTGCCGCCCACTGCATTGGCTAAGTTGACCGAGCTCGACAAGATTTGGTTCCCGTCCAAGGAAACCTTGAGCGTGCCGCCCGATTGGGTGATCTGAACCGTGTGCGTGCCGCTAAGTGCAGATTCGGGGATTGATGCGACAACACATCCGCCGATCACTATCGTATTTCCCACTCCGCAGGAATCGATCTCGACGTCGTTAAAGATGTAAGTTCGGAACGCGATTGCCACGCCATTTGCAATGCCGTTCGCGCCTAAAGCGCCGCCGTCAGTTCCAATCGCGCTCGATCCACTCGGATCGTTCTGAATGACGAACGCCAGACCATCAGCACCACCAGACGGACTGATGGTGTACGAGAATGTTGTACTGAAGCCGGACTCCACATTCGCTGGCGTCGTATACCAGAATGCCGAGGCAATTGCGTCCGTACCGTCTGACGTTAGTTGAATCGCATTTGAAACAACGGTCGCGCTACCCACCAACTGGAGGCCGTTCAACGAACTAAAGTTGGGATAACTGAATTGAGCGTATATAGCAGACGACCACGCTATCAGGAGGCAGAATGCAAATAAACCGGGACCGATTAGTTACTTTGCCTTGTTTTTCTTCAAATCCTCGACCACGGCCCACTCGGCGGCCTTGGTGTACATGTCACCTCGCAAGATGAACGCACCCAGCACGGAGTTGAAAGGCAAGAGCTGTCCGATCGGGTCCTCCTTCGACGGATAGAGTTCCATGCTGGCGGCATCGCCCGCGTAGACTTCGGCCTTTGTTACGTGCCAGGGGGTGCTCACCAGCTGGAGCACTGTAGATCCGGCCACGCCATCGGGTCCTGGCCCGATCCCCGGAAGCCGCCGCAACCCTATCGTCGACAGAACATAGTCCTGTGGCTTGCCGGTCGCTGCCGGCATCGGAAGAAGCAGGTTGTACGGAAACGGCAGTTGAACCGCCTTGTGCGCTGGGAGCGGCACCGAGAATAGCTTGCCGCCCCTGGTGACGCTGGACGAGGCGAGGTCGCTGAAGTTAGGATCTGCAGTCTTCTTCTGCGCGGGGCCGCGGGAGATGTGGCTCAGGAATGTATTGCCATAGTTACGCATCGTGATCTGAGCCAGCTTTTTGGGATAGCCGCCCATCTCGCGTCCGGCCGTCAGGGCCGAGTCGGTGTCCACGTAAATGGCAGGTACGTACAGGTAGAGCTGGCCTTTGTGCAGGACCGGGATGCTAACAATCATTTCCATGTACGGCCCGAGATCGCATTCACGATACTTGGCGAATATGAGGCTAGCCGCAGCCTGTCCGGGCAGCGGCGGGATAGGGACAAGTTCCAGCTCCTTCGGGATCAGCGCGGCCGCCTTGTCTTCATCGGTCGCAAAGGAGACGGACACGAAATCGATATCTTGGTAGACGGCCCCTGGTCCATAAAGCTCCGACCAATGGGGCATCGCCTTTGTCGCGTAATCGTGCGGCGACAGGGTGCCGGTGAGACCTGCTTCAACAGTAGCTGTAGACATGTGTTTTCCCTTTTCGTTAAACTTTTGTCCCGGTCTTGCGATCGGATGAGTCAGAGTTGAAAGACTCCCCCAAGAGACTACGCGGCCACCAATCCCCGGCTAGTCTTCTCAGTTTCAAGTTTGAGCAGCGCCGCCGCGTTCCCGTACAGATACTTCTGCATGGCGGTCTCGCTCAGGGGCAACTTTCGGGTCATTTCGAGCGACGTATCGATGTTGCCGAACGGGAACGCAGAGCCGTACAAGAACTGGTCCTGGAGCATCTCAATGTTTTGTTGGTAGAGCTGACCACCGGGCCAGAACGTGTAGCAGTCCGGGCAGAGGGAGACATTGTGGTGTTTGAGGGCCAGAGCCAGGGATTCCTGGATGCTGGGATATCCGCCGTGGGCCAGGATCATCTTGAGCTTTGGGAACTTGGTAATGACGCTGTCGAAGCGCCAAATTTCGTTGGCCGCGCCCCAGTTGTCGATCCCGGCGAACGCGCCCGTCTGCACCATAAGTGGAAAGCCCAGGGTGGACATGGTCTCGAAGATAGGGTAGAAATCGGCGTTGTCTATAGTGGCAGCGCCGCCGTTCTTGGTCCGGTATCCCGGTTCCAGGTTTGCGCCGCGAAGGCCCATTTTCTCGAGCGCGTCCTCCAGCTCGCTGATCGTTTTCTCCATCGGTTGGTCGAGGTTGAGCGCGGCCAGCCCTATGAACCGGCCCGGGTATTTCTTCATGAGGCCCGCCAACGTTGGACTGTCCATACTCATGTTGGGATCGCCCGCCGCGTAGCGTCCGTTAGAGACGACGGTGTGCACGCCAGCCGCGTCAATCTCCTTCCACCACTGCTCCATCACGCCGGACTTGCCTACCATAGAGACAGCCTTGGATGTGAGGGCGGACTTGCCCCACGATGTCGGGGCCACCACGGTATTTTGCCGGCCAGCCATGTAATTGAGGCGCAAATTGAATAGTCCGCTGTACGGCTTAAGTGGCGGCCTGCAACGAAAATCAATCACTCTGTCTTTAGTCATAAGTCATCCTGCCGATTGTTCTCTCCCGCTTTCTTCTTTCCCTTAGACGCCTTCGGGACCCTTGCCAAGGCCGACTGCATGCCACGCCAGCTAATCAAACCAACAGAATTCTGCCGTGTTGGTGGTGTTGACTCATCTGACGAGGATGCGGCGCATTTTTTCTTGCGCCGCTCAACGCACAACCAGGTCCGGTCGATTCGAACCGTTGAAAGTCAGCCGACTTTGTTTGAGAGGAGTCCCCGCGCGGGTTCGTTAGAGACGGACAGTTAAACGGGAAACCCAACGGGCTGCGGCCACCCCCGAAAGTCTTCGTGGTGGGCCTTCAGAAGTGCCGGGAGTGGGGGCCGCCGGCACTGACATCAAAAAGCCATAAAGATCCGTTCTGCTTGAAATTGTTGAACTTGCTGAAATGTTCTTCATCGTCCCGCGTCGAACCACACAATGGAACGAGTGCGCCACATCTTCGTGATTGAAGACAATGCCGGGGATGTCCTGCTGATTCGCCAAATTCTTGAACAAGAACAAATCCCTGTTCGAATACACGTCGCACGGGATGGAGATCAAGCTTTGTTCATGCTGGCCGAGGGACGATTTCAGCCTGATCTGATCCTCCGGATCTCAATCTTCCGAAGGTCTCAGGATATTGGTTCTTGGAACAATCGAAACCCAAAGTTCCGGTGGTGGTCTTCAGCTCCTCATCGAATCCGGCGGACATCCAGGGTTCCGTGGAGCTCGGTGCGAAGGAATTCGTTCAAAAGCCAACGGACTTGCAAGAATACGCGGAACGCGTCTCCCGGATTGTTAAGGATTGGTTGCCGGTCACCGACGCGGCTTGAAACTATCCCACAAAACCTACAAGACCAACTTAACCATGGAGCGTGAGCGGCTCATCGAGCTCCGCGCATTCCCGCGTCTTGGCTGCGAGGCTCTTGCGGCCCTTGCGGCACTTCACCGCGAGGCTGAGACCGGTCACCACGGCTACCATGCACTACTTTACTTGGGCTTTCAGAATGTCAGGGTCCTCCTAAGAGGCAATTCCAAGCTTCCTCATGCGGCTTCGAAGCGTTGACGGCGGCACTCCCAAGGCCTCCGCGGCAGCCACCCTTGCCCGCGATCATTCCTTTAGTCATCCCCACAACCTCGGAAATGTGCTCTCTTTCGGCCTCGTCCAGCGTGAACACCCGTCCCTCATGCGACTGGTGGTTGGGTTGTCCTTAACTTGCAACAGCGTCAGACATTTCTTCTCGCGCGGGCATGCGTAGAACTGGATCAGACACCGCCGAGCCATGCGCGGAATCAATTCCCAGGCGCTTCATCTTGGCGATTAACGTGGTGCGTGGCAGCCCCAGATGGGCCGCTGCGCCACCGCGACCGCCGACCACCCCGTCCGTTTGCTGGAGGACCTGAAGTATGTGCGAACGCTCCGTCTCTTCCAGCGTGACAGGCGCGGATGCCTTCGGGGCGCAGGTGCCATTCGACAGCGTACCATTTAGCACAGGACCTTCCGAGAGAATTAGAGAACGCTCTATCACGTTTTGCAACTCCCGGACGTTGCCCGGCCAAGAATGACGCACACAAGCCGCGATGAACTCCTCCGCGATAGACATGATTGGCTTCCGCATGCGGGCAGCGTAATGCATCGCAAAATGGTGAACCAACAAACGGATATCTTCTGTACGACCACGCAGTGGGGGTAGCTCAATGGGGAACACGCTGAGCCGGTAAAAAAGGTCGGCGCGGAATTGGCGTTCGTCGATCATCTCAACGAGATTCTGATGTGTGGCGCAGATTATCCGCACATCGGTGTGAATCGTGGTGGCGCTTCCCAATCGTGCAAATTGTCTTTCCTGCAGGAAGTATCTTGGGCTGCAACTCCAGTGGAAGGTCACCGATCTCGTCTAGGAATAAGATCCCTCCATTAGCGCGTTCGAACCGTCCAACACTGCGCGTGACCGCTCCCGTGAAGGCGCCTCGCTCGTGACCGAACAGCTCACTTTCGAGCAACCCTGCGGGAATTGCGGCGCAATTCACCTCCACAAACGGACCCTTCGATCGGTTGCTGCACTTATGAATGGCTTCCGCAATCAGTTCCTTGCCGGTTCCGGTTTCCCCGTTGATCAATACTGTTGCGTCGGTCGGTGCTACGAGCCGTACCAGTCCGAGTACGCACCGCAGAGCAGCGCTGTTACCGACAATGCGGGGTGAGCCGCTGCTGCAGAGTTCGTTGCTGTCGAGCTCGGCGTTCACCAACGCCGCATCCTCGCCAAAGGATCCGTTGTGAATTACTGCAGGCACTTTAGGTGCCCAGCTTGCCTGTGTCGCCATTGTCGTTACTCCTCTCGTTCGTCCGGTATACGATTAACGCTCACACACCAAGGCCTTGTCTTAAGCACAACTTTCGTGTCGCAGTGCATTGATCCACTCGCGGATGTACGGCGGACAGTTCCTAAAGATTTAGGCTGTGATAATTGCCCAAATTGGCCAATTGACCACTACGAATCGTCTCGCTCCCCTTGAAGTGGATGAAGATGCAGCCCGGACGAAACTGGATGCACGAAATTGTCAACGCGAAAAACGTTGATCGCGTACCGCTCCCCGGGCGCCGCCTGGCTGATGCCGTGCCGGTCCCCGCGGTGGTTCTGCCACTGCTCACAACCCGCCGGGCAGGTGCGGCTAAAGCAAGAGTAGGTAACAGTCGATGGCTGGCTTGAGCGCCTGCACTGGGCGCGCCCAGGTAGTACCGCATGGCAAAGGAATGTCCAGAGTGTCGCACGGCATGCCGAGACGATGCGATGTTCTGCGAAGCTTGCCTGCGTGACTTGCGTACGGCCCCGGCAAGTCAATCTCCGCACGGTAAAGCTTGGACAACTGCCGTGATTGTGCTGGTGATCGTGGCAGTCGGCGTTGTGTGGTTCTTTTGGATGCGTTAAACCGGGTGTTCTTTCTGCGCCTGGCTAGCTTAGCTTGCGACCGGGCCGTTGCGAAGCGCTTCCGGCCCCAAGAAACACCTGGCAATAACTACCAAGACAAATCCACCTAGATACGGTACTGGCCTTTTGACCGGCTTGTAATCTTCGGCGATTAGCCTAGACTGGAGGCTCTCTTGGGATCACGCAATGCCAATCAAATTGATCAGAGCTGTTGTTCGCGGGATCGATACTGCTCCCAAAGCAACAGAGTGGCTTCCGTTCGGAAGTCCTGAAGTGCAGACTGCGCTGATTGCGATCCTTCCGCCGCCTGGGGAGGATTTCATGGCGGTATGGGAGACATACGAAACGTTTTACCAAGCGGCTTAGGATCAAGCCGAGTGTGACTGAGTATTTTCTTCTTCACTGAGAATGCGGCGTGCGATCTCTTCCAACGGGAGCACAGAATCTTCAGGAGTGACAGCCCAGTTTCGTTGGAACGCATCGTGCGAAGCCACAGAATGTCCGTCCTTCAACATTTGCAAAACACGCCGCGCCAACTCGGTTCTGGTGGACATCGCGCTGTTTCATGATTGTACTCTCAGCAGCCGTGCTCTTGCATATGCTGATCAAGCGCTAGGCGTGCCACTTCTGATGCTGTTCGGGCCTTTTCCGCAGCGGCAAAGACGGAACTGTATTCCCGTAGCGTTAGCGTGCCACGCATGATAGCGAGGTCCCTCACGCTTGCGGAGTAGGCGGACACTTTGGCTTTGTAGAGATTGAGGAGCCGAGCTTGCTCTTGGCAGGGCACGGTAGGTCACCAGTCTAACAACCATGCTCTTTCCGATGGCGCTTGAAAGCCTCCAGCGCGGTTTTGGAGGCCGCGCGCGCCTGACGGGTTGCCTCTTTCCAATTGGCGCTCTTGGCGTCCGAGATCCTGCTACCCGATTCTTGGATCTTCGCGGCGGCATCAAGGTACGCGCGATTGAGGCGCTCACGCTCTGGGCAGATCACCCGAATGAGACGCTAACGGCTGAAAAAAGCTTCTGCCCAACCAGCCAGTTGAGCAATCTTGAACAGCGCCCCGAGCCGAAACAATGCTTCCATGGAGTGTCCTGCTCATAAAGTGATGTCACCATGGCAATCTGCAACCGATGTGGCGCTGAGACCACTGTATAGCAACGGCACTCCGATATGTCTCGCTTGTGTCGACACCCGGCTCCACAGAGCAAGCCAACTTGGGATACTGCCCAACTTACAACCGACACGCATTTAGGGCTTCCGCACGATTGAATCTTGCTTCGCTTGCAGAGCCGGTAGGTTGGAGGCATAGATCCGGCTACGGGAGCATCGAAGGAGACCAGTTCCAGAGATTCATCACGACCAACGGCTTGATGAAAAATGAACAATAGGTGAGGATGATTGCCCACAACGTCCCGGCCAGTTCCGGCGTGTGCCAAGCCCTGCGCAATTCCTTAAAAGTCATAAAAGTGTCGTTCTGCAATTCTATCCGAACCCAACGATTGCCTACATCCAAAAACGGCAACCCAAGCACCATAACCATCGCTACTTCGTGGACTTGAACACAGGGGATGCCGTTTGCTTGTGCGGGAAGGTGAGGGGAAGTGCCAGCCCGAAGGGGAGCAACAAATACAACGCGAAAAGTACGATCTTTAGCGGCTACCTCTATGATTCAGCGCTCGAAGCGAAGGTTGCAATGGTTCGCTGCCGATGATGGTGGATCAGGACGGGAACGATCATGAGCAGATCCACCCGGTCTTCAGGAATGCCACACTGAAGGTATAAATTAGAAAAACCTTATGAGCGTGGCGACCTACGGCGAGCAGCTATTCGAGGAATATCTGAACGCTCATGGTGTAAAGTACGAGCGCGAGCCGGATCTTCCGGGGATTCCTGAGCGTATAGACGTCGTCATCGACCATCCTACCTTTGGGAAGATTCTCCTCGATGTAAAGGACGTTGAGAACGAGCCACCTGGGCTGGGTTATGGTGCATTTGACCCGTATCGACCCATCCGGACGCATATCGATGCTGGCAAGAAGAAATTTAGGAATTGCGCGAACTATCTCTGCGGGCTCGTGCTCGCCGCGCCCCCAACCAGCTTCGTCATGCTCTCCGAGCCGACCACTATCATGGGGGCGATGTATGGAAATATAGGCTGGCAATTACCGGTGAACGTCGAGACTGGCACAGCCGACCCCGATGCCATGCAAACTATTTACATCCCGGGCCAAGGCAAGATGATCCGAAGAACGCAGGTTCAGAACACGCGAATCGCGGCGCTGGCGATCATCAACAACTATTCCGTCTGGCACAGCGCCATGCGGAAATACATGAACACCGATGACGGCAGAGATCGGAAGGAGCGGTACGTCGAAATCATGCAGGGCGAGGCAAATCTGCCCGATTATGACCTGAACATATCTGGAGTGACTGTGTGGGAGAATGCCGTCGCCTCAAGGAAGCTGCCGAAAGACTTGTTTCGCGGCGATATGGATGCGTGGTGGGAAGTGATAGACGGCTGCCAGGTGCCGACGTTCATCGGCGCCCGGCGAAAAGAGCTGGAGATCGACAAGGGTGCTTTGGAACCAATGGGGTTCTGGCCGTTGCCGGATTGACGTATGAGCCTGAATGAAGCAAAAGCTGAATTGAAATTCCAAATGCATCGACGTGTCGAAGGACTCGTCGCGGACTGCCGGACGTTGCTGGCGGTTAGGACTGAACAATACCAATGGTTCAAGAAGCGTCAGGGCGAAGTTGGCCTGGGTGGCGGGAATTTCCTTATCGCTATCGGATAGTTGGCTCTCCTGAACTTTTCAGGACTAACGGCAGATGCCATCAAGAACGCAGTGGAAATTCCAATATCAGGAGGCGAATTAACCAATCCAGAGGTAAAGGCGGTTGCGCGAGATGCTGTGACAAGATTCGTTTGCATCGATCTCTGATCGTTTGTCCGGCGTCCCCTACCAGCAGACGAAGCATTGGCTATCCTGGAAGCTGAGCAAGTTTGACGCAGCCAATCCATCAATCAACGAAGCGCGCGGCCGGCCGCCAGGGTAAGAAAACCGCTCAAGGCAAGACCCCGGCGAAGCTACTAGTCGCCATGACTGGCAAGGCAAGCGCCGCGAAGACCGCAACAGGCGCCGAACCCGTGTTCGCGTACATCGCTAGCTTGCCGCAGCCGCAGCGCGGCATCGCCGAGGGCATCGATGCCCTGGCGGCCAAATGTTTGCCGGACATCCACCGAGCGGTGAAGTGGGGCATGGCGTACTACGGGGTCGACGGGGGCTGGTGCTTCTCCTCCGGCGCCTTCGTTGGCCATGTGAAACTGATGTTCATACGCGGCACGGAGATCAAGCCGGTACCGCCTGTGACGCCGATCGGGATGGGCAAAACCACCCGCGGAGTCGAGTTAGCATCGGTTGACGATTTCGACGAGCGGCAATTGGCGTCATGGATGAAGCAGGCCGCCACCATGCCCTTCGTCGGGGGAAAGAAGCGATGATTACGCCGCGGCGCAGCGTTCAGGACGCCGATTAGAATCTCTGTGCAGTCTTCCTGTCTCCGGACGGGACAAGAAAGAGTTTGACTCCTCAGGTAGGACTCGAACCTACAACCCTTCGGTTAAAGTTGCGGCGGAGGGTCTTGCTGTTATTTGCTGCGATTGACTGCGGATACCTGAAAACACGCCACTTGGTGCCGATTTTAGGCGACCTCGATTACTGGCAATTACTACCATTTTCTCCCCAGGGTCCTTTGACTTTCGCTTTGACCCTCACGCGCAGTCTGATGATCTATATATGATCGAGGAGTTGGGTCGAAAACGGTTTAATCTGGGGTCATGGCGGCCCAGAACGATTACGATTGGCGCTGTATAGAATGCCGACATTGGAACAGGCAGACGAGCTCGGCTTGTCGTGGGTGCGGGCAAGTGCCCGCAGGACCCCGCCAGTACCGCTACATCTTGCGCAAGCGCGAAGCGGAAGCGGTCACACGCTACCGGCTCCAGGGACCGCGGTTCACTCCTCCAGTTCCCCAATCGCGAGACAACGAGTAGGGCGCTAACGCTAGCGCGCATCAGGCGTCCTTCGGTTTGTTCTTGCTCCCCGGCGGCCTGCCGCGGCGCTTAACGGCACTCATCCATGCCGGTGGACGGCCCCGGCGTTTGCCGCGCCCAGCCGCTAGGCGCTCCAGGGTGAGGATCGCTTCGGCGAGCTGATCCCGTTCCGCCCGCAGCTCGATGAGCATTTTTCCGATTTCCATGCTTCCAGGATCGCCTATCCCGAGACACAATATGCGGAGACTGTCTTCCCCGATTCAGTTACCGCGACATGCATGACCAACGGCCCAACTGAGTAGCTATTCGTTACCAACACTTATGCCGATGGAACTGGTGACGGCGACTACGATTCGGAAGTTGAGAAATGTCTTCATTCAGCTTACGGGCACTGATCCTCGTGGCGACCGCAGCGATTCTTATCCTCAGGACTATTTGCAAGATCTCGGTAAATAGATCCGGCAGGGTTCCCACGGCGGGCGGACCCCTGGAAACACCTTCTGCATCCATTGTGGCGGAGCGCTGGCGAGTGAAGGTCTATTTTGTGGTGGTTGTAGCTCACGGCGCAACTAAACCGGCAACAAATCCTCGTTCGGAGGGGCGCGATTCGCCATAGAACATTCGTCCTGAAACCGCTGTTACCTTCTTTGCAAACCCCACGCTCGAACCATCCCTCGCTGGGTAGGTGTCTACGCGCACATGGTCACCGCGCCTGTAGGTGTCAATCTTCCAGCCGTTCAAAATTTGCTGGTTCGGACTGCCCAGGTACAGCTCCCAATTTACCGTCCTGCTCTGGTCTTTGACTTCAAGATAGAGACGCACGTGGGGGTTGCTCCAGTCCATCTTTGTGACACCACCTGTCAGGGTGATCGTTCGTTGCATGTCAAACTGCGACTGCAACGCATGATGCGCGAGCACGGCCGTTGGCACGAGCAGCAAACTCATGCCCGGAATCAAAATAGCTCGTTTGGACCTCATCGCGAGACCTCCCGGTTAGAAATAGCACCGCTCAGTCGTAGCTGCCTAGCACTGTACCCGACTGGTTCGACCGGGTCAAGCACCAAACTAGTCGACATGTAATCTGTCCCGCCACGATTCACGCTTGCATCCGCATACACGTCTTTGGACGTTTGGAAAAAGGAGCGCATCTGGTGTTTCATGACTCTGATGCAACAGCAGCCTCCGTGGACACCCACGGCACCATGCGAGATAGCGGCCCACGAACATTGGCTCAAAACGTGGGCCAAACCTCGGGAATACCCCATCAAACCATTGATCCAGGTTTCATGGCTGCTCAAAACTGCTCACCCGTCTACCCGCGCGGTCCGAGGCCGGTCAAAGGTTTATGCCTATGGATCCCCATCGATCCCTCGAACACGTTCCGACATCAATGTCCCTAGCCGATTTTGCAAGCAAGAACCATTAGTTGCGTGACATTTTCTTGCTGTCGGCAGCCTCGGCGTGGAGCCACTGGTTCTGGAGCGCCGCCAGCAACGAGTAGCCGCCGAGATGTGTCCGGGGGTTGCGCCAGGTGTCGCGCGCTTCGAGCTTCCAGCCACATTCTTCGAGGAACTGGGCAATCATTGCCCTAGTGATTGTCATAACCTTATCCGGCCTCCGGGACAAAAACAGCAGCGCGCCAAGGATGCCGGCAGGATGGCGCAGGCGAACGCATCTGGCGAGCCGCTCCACGCCTAAAGCCGTTCCTTTGTCCGGTGCCAACGCAACATAAGCCGTTTGGTCTCCGAACCGCCTGCCGAAGCTAAATAAACCCGAGCTGACATCCGAATTTGAAAGTTGTGGCACACACTATATGCTTACTCCAAACCGAGGACAAGAGGATGTCACCAATTTTGACGGTGATTTGCCTCTAATCTTTTTGAGCTAAGCGCCCCGCAACTCGCAGAAGTTCTCTTAAAGCCAGTCGAACGATAGTAACGATACCATCGACTCGAAATGTATTGTGGCGGTCAGTCCTAAGTGTGTCGCTCTATTCTTAAAGACGGTTCAAAGGTGACCCACCCAAAATCCTCATCCTCATGAGGGTCGCCATCCGCATCGTCGCCGTTCTCCTCATCGTCGGCGTCCTAAGCCGTTTGTAAGTTAGGCTCCAACGTCTCCCATACCACCGTGAAGTTTTCGCCGGCGGGCGGGAGGATCGCGAGTAGTACTGTCTGCATTTCTGGGCTTCCGAACGGAACCCACGCTGTTGTTCTGGGCGCGGTATCGATGCCTCGGACGACAGCCCGCACCAATTTGTGTGACATCAGGTGCTCGGCGGAAGTGTACGCCTGTTCCAGAAACGATCAACCGCAACGTAGCTTGGTAGTGTCCTAAAGGTGCGTGAAGGCTTCGTACCCATGGCCGAAAGAAAAAAAAAGCGGCGAAGCCTTAAGGATCAATCCCCGCCGCGAAGTTCAATCGTGCGTGCGCCGTCATTCGGAGTTGGTTGTGGTTTCACGGTCAGCCCTGCTGAGCAGACTGGGCACGTCGGAAGGTCGACCTTGTAGTATTGCGTTTCAGCGCCGCATAAGTGGCACGTTGCCATTAATAGCTTTCCCAAAGAGGACATTTCCAATAGAACCATCTTCATGGGCTTCGGCGCTGTCCGATATTGCTCAATTGATCCCGTCGTCCAGCAACATTCTTGTCGCCGCGAACTCCCTAGATGGTCCGCCGAAATTCAAAGGGAAGAACGTGCCACCTCCCAACGGCACGAAGGTCCTTCCGGCGAACGTAAAGTCAAGCTTTCCGTCCTGTCTTTGTTCGAACTGAGCGAACGCCGAGCCGTACGCGCCCGGGAAGGAAAGTGGGACCGTAGGAAAATTCGGATTGACGCACACCAGCGCGAAAAGCGCACTATTGAACAAATTGGTGTAAACGGTCAGCGCGCCCGGCGTGCGGTCCACTTCCCCGGTGTGCAGATTCAGCCGCCCTGTAGAGACCTTACCCGGTATGTCTCCTACATACTGCTGTTTACCCGGCAGCTTGAAAAGAATGGGCATCTGAGGCATTGGCTGGCCGTTAGAATTCCGAAATATCTGGGAGAAAGCTCAATTCCGTACGGTCGAGGAAAGGAGCAAGTGTTTGGAAAGTTTGGCTCCCCGGTGGTTATTCGGAACAAGGTTCACGGCACGGTGCTTTTGGTGGGTCAGACATGGCGCACCTTCTCCAGAATTACCTGACGGAGGCACACCGCGATGCGCCGGGAACCGGATGTGCAATGGGAGCGTCGCTAGGCGACATGACCCGCGGGAGTAAATCCGCGCGGGCCTTGTACACCGAGCGGGTGAAGCGGAAACTGGCATTCTTCAGCGCCCTTCTTCCATCGAGCCAACGCTCGGATAAGAGCGGGCGTGCCTTGCTCATTCTGACCGCTCTGCTTGGAGCGCTCAATCTCTCCCGTGCTGTATCCGATCCGAACTTATCGCGAGAGATCCTCCATGGAGTTCGCGAGGAGCTGATTGGTTTGGTGAAACCGGCATCACATACGAGCTAGTGGAGCATTTAGATACTCAGAACCTACAGGCGACCCTCCACGAGTGCAACGGGAGGCCGATGAGGATACTTGGCGGGTGAGTAACGGCGAAGGATAGTTCTATTCTTGCCGAGAAGGCCGGCCCATACTTAGCCGGGCCCGTCGGATGGCGCGGATTGCGTTCTCCCCATTGAACTCGGCCATCGTTTTGCCTGAATACCGGACCATTGTCATCATGGAGACATGCAAACAGTCTTTGAGGCGGTGGGTGCCAAGGACGGCCTCCGCCGTCTTGCCGACGCCTGGCATCGTCGAGTGACGGCCGATGACGTGGTCGGCCATGCGTTCAGCCACGGCTTCCACCCCCGGCATGTGGAGCGACTCGCCGCTTACTGGGCCGAGGCACTCGGTAGCCCCAGCGCGTATTCCGACTCCTATGGTGACGAGACCACCGTCGTCAAGATGCACAGCGGCAACGGCGAGCACGAGGAAATGGATCGCCGTGCTATTGCCTGTTTCGATCAGGCTCTGGTCGATGTCGGACTAGCCGACGATGGTCCGCTGCGACAAGTGCTGCACGACGACTTCGCGTGGGCAACCACGACAACGATGGCCCGGTACCATCAGTCCGCTGATGATGTGCCTAAAGGCCTCAGCATCCCACACTGGTCATGGGATGGACTCCAGGTCTAAACCTCCACTCGGCATCAAGCACTTGGCCGATTAGCAACCGAAGAGATGCTAGCCAGCAGCTGCATCAAACTATTTGGGGAGAGACGTGTCAACCGAAAACGTGTGGCTGTCGCGGTAGGGACGATCATTACGGATCCCCCCCGCACAGAACCGTACGTGCGCTTCTACGCATACGGCTCCCGCTTCGGATGAGTGGCGGCGAAAGACGTGGCGACCCCCGACTCAGGCCAGCCGTCCCTTGACTGAACGCGCTAGCGAATTCGCCACGATAATTGACGGCATATTCGCCTCCGGTGCGAGAGCCGTCGCCATCGACCTGCTGCTTCCGTCCCGCTGGAGCGAATCTCAAGAGTTCGCGAGAGCCGTCGCGTCTGACGCCGATCGGTTGGCCCTAGCGCTGTTCTCCGACACCTCGGGCGTGGTAACAGGGACCGAATGCGTGAACCGCTTACCGCCTTAGCTCCGCGCCCTTCCGCGATTTATGCTCCTGGGCTATCATTTTCATTGGCGTCTTCACACCATGCGCTGCGCACGGCGATCGTAACCATCATTGCCAAAAACTGCCTGGCGCAAGCCAGAGTGTTGATGAAATCGGTGCGTGATGCGGATCCTAACGCTGCCCGGATGGTTCTGGTCGTCGACGATCCTGAAGGCTACTTTGACGCCGGTAAAGAAGACTTCACGGTCGTTTTTTCTCACCAGCTCGGAATTGTAAATCCCGAGTGGTTTCACTTTAAGTATTCGATTCTGGAGCTTTCGACCGCTGTTAAGCCGTTCTTCCTCGACTGGCTCTTCCGTAACTACGGCTTTGATAACGTGATTTATCTGGACCCAGACATTCGCGTTTATTCGTCGCTGGCCGGTATCGAAGCGGTTCTTGAAAATTTCAACATCGTCCTTACCCCGCACCTTACCGATCCGTTGGAAGACGATCGGCAACCGTCGGAATTGCAGATTCTGAGGGCTGGCGCCTATAACTTGGGATTCATCGCTTTAAGAGCCAACCCGGAAGTGGAGCGATTCCTCCGATGGTGGCAATCGCATCTCTATGATCATTGTGCGGTGGATTTGTTGCGCGGCCTTTTCGTAGATCAACGATGGATCGATTTGGTACCCGGTATGTTTTCCGGTGTCTATATCTTGCGAGAACCGGGTTACAATACCGCTTATTGGAACGCGGCCCTCAGAAAGATCGTCCGGCTAAAGGAACATCTAGTGGTCGGAGATCAGCCGTTGTACTTCTTCCACTTCAGCGGGTACGATCCCAACTCGGCAGAGCGCTTCTCCAAGCATCAGGATCGACTGCAGCTTATCGACCGGGAAGATCTCAAAAACCTTTGCGAACAATATCGACACGAATTGTTTGAACGCGGATATGCCGACTGTAGCTGGTGGCCTTATACCCATGCCCGCTTTCGGAACGGCTGTCTAATTCCCGACGTCGGCCGCCATCTCCTGGATGAGGCTCCGGAGTTGCTCGAAGAGATTCCCGATCCATTTTCGGATGCGGGCTATGAGAGAATCGTTCGTTTTTGGAATGCGCCAGTATCGGCGGCCCATGGACACCCAGGCGTCACCAGGCTCGCCTATCGCGTGTATCGGTTGCGAGAAGACGTGCAGGCCGCGATGCCGGACATTTTTGGCACGGACTATATCCGTTTCATAGAGTGGATGCTCTCCCAGGCGCCACACCAGCATTTGTTGAATGAACCCCTGCTCAGCACCGTTCGCGCTGCCCGCGAGGCCGGCTCCAGACCGTGCCCGGAGCGCGAGCCTGCTACGACTGAAGATTGCTCGCTGGATTGGGTGGATCCGATGGAGGAATCTGACGGTCCACCATTACAGCTGCTGACGATGCGAGAGAAGCTTACAGCCCCGCCTGCATCACGCCGGCAGGACGAAGAGAGCCGGTCGGCGCGCCTTACTTTGTTGGCCCGTCATATCTACGACAGCCGGCCAGATCTTCAACGCGTATTTCCGGATCCCCAGGGACGCGACCAAGCCGCCTACCTGGCATGGCTTTTATACTACGGCCGGGAAACCTACGCCCTAAACGATGAGTACCTTGCTCCCTTACGCGAGTCGCTCCGTCAGATTCGGGCCAATCTGAAGTTCACCAGCAGAGCCCGTCTGGGCCTCTATTGCAAAATACTTCAGTTGGCTCGCAAGCTAAGTCCTCTTATTCTGACCGCTCGCAACAGCTCGCTCCGTGGGAGCTTGCGGGCCAGGTTGAGCGCCAAGCCGCTGCGAGCGCGAATGAGAGGTGCCGCATTAGAGCCGTCTGGGGTGAACGTGTATGGCTATTTTCGTGCTGAAACGGGCATTGGACAATCCGCGCGCAACGCAGTCAGCGCCTTGGCTTCCGCCAGAATCACAGCGGCTCTCCAAAATCTTCCGGCGACACATCACAGCGAGTTGGACGCCTCCGTTACATCGTTCTCCGCGCACGCCTCCTACGAGACCAGCATTTTCTTCGTCAACCCGGACCAAACCGATTTCGTACGCGGAGGTGCGCGGTCGTCAGGCGGGAAGCATAACATCGGTGTATGGACCTGGGATTTGGAAGAGTTACCTCGCCAATGGGACCGCGCGTTCGATGCGTATGACGAAATTTGGGTGCCGAGCAGCTTTTGTCAAGCGGCGATTGCGGCGCGCTCACCGGTGCCCGTAGTCCGCATTCCTTATTGCGTGAAAGCGGCGAAGGGGAGCCAGAACACGCGGCTCGATTTCGGAATCGATCCAGACCGATTCGTCTTCCTGAGCGTCTTCGACATGCGCAGCGGCTTTGGCCGCAAGAATCCGCTGGCGGCGATGCGGGCCTTTCAAGAGGCATTCGCCGGACAACAGGATTGCGAGTTGATCGTCAAGGTGAACCATGCGAATTCAAGCCCCGACGGGCTCGGCCGTTTACGGACAGAGGCATCCCGACACCGCGTTCGCGTGATCGAAGATACGTTCCGGCACGGCGATGTGGAAGCCCTAATCCGCTGTGCCGATTGCATCGTGTCGCTTCATCGCGCGGAGGGATTCGGCTTGGTTCTCGCTGAGGCTATGCTCTTCGAGAAGCCGGTGATCGCCACTGGCTATTCTGGCAATCTTGATTTCACGACACCGAGCACGGCCTTTTTAGTTTCCTATGAACTCCAGCGCGTGGGACCCGAAAACCCGCCGTATCCCGAGCATTGTTTCTGGGCCAACCCACGTATTGACGACGCAGCCAATCAAATGCGAATCGTGTATGAAAACGAATTCCTGCGAACGCAGCGCGCCAGAGCGGGGCGCGCTCTAGTCGAAGCGAAATTTTCGTGCGAGGCGGTGGGCGCCGCTATGGAGGAGCGCCTTCAGTTCATCCAGCGGCGGGGAAACAAATCGGGCCCGGGCAACATCCGCACAGTCGCGGCCGGACAAAGCTAAGAGCAAGAGGGTTGCCACGCATGCCTGAAACGATTGACGTTGAGAAGCTGATGCGAAACGCGAAAGAGCAGTTCGAACGAGGTTCAGCCTGGGACCAGGTGACACCCCACGCATCGCCGCGCATGGCGCCGGATATGGCTGCAATAGCCAGAGCAAGCCGATCGTTGCGTTTTCGAAAATCGCTGGTCGGACAGATACCGCCCGCTCCCTCTACCTTGCGCGCCCGTGCCAGCGGCGTACTCGTGAAAATGATCAGCAGGAGCCTATTCTGGTTCACGGGCCGGTTAGACGATTTTCATTCGTCGGTAGTTGAAGCCAGCGATCTTCAATCCGCCGCACTGACGAACCTCGCTTGGAGCGGCCAGCAGACAAGAGAGCTTTTGGACCGTGTTAATGGACAACTGGAGGAGTTATCAGTTGCGCTGACAGCGGAGACAACTGCCAGGGAATGTTCGGAGCAGCCCCTGAGCGCCGCAGTGGATAAGAGTGCACGGAAACTCCGCATGTTGGAAGTTAGCTGCCGCCGTCTGGAGATCGCTCTTGATCAGAGGCAGCCCAGGAACTATCGCGCGGAACCAGAAACCAGACCAGAAATTCCAAATCCTTCAATGGAAAGCCCCACAGTTCCAGGAAAACGCCACTGGGAGATCGGCATTTGCGGCACTTTCGACGTTTCCAACTACGGCGATCTGCTCTTCCCGCTGATCGCCGAGGTGGAGCTAAGGCGCCGGCTAGGTGACGTTACGCTCCGTCGTTTTTCCTATTATTCCAAGACTTCTCCCTCCTGGCCCTACGAAGTCACTCCTCTTGCGGAACTACCGGAGATGCTCCCACGCCTGGACGGCCTCCTGATTGGTGGTGGTTTACTGATTCGTTTCGACAAAGATGTTGCGCCGGGATACGATGCCCCAGATCTGAATATTCATCATCCCACGGGCTATTGGCTCAGCCCGGCACTAATGGCGTTGCAACATAATGTGCCCGTGGCGTGGAATGCTCCGGGCACGGGCGGCAGCGACCTGCCGGAATGGGGAGAACCACTGCTTGAACTAGCGTTGGGCCTGAGCCAATATGTAGCCGTGCGCGACGAGCTGTCTCGGGCCGAGCTGCAGCCGTTAACCTGCCGGCCAATTGCGTTAGTTCCGGACACGGCGTTCGGTCTTCCGAACCTGTTGGACGTCCGTGCGGCACCCTCCGCGGAATTTGCGCGCATCGCGAAGACTTACGGCTTGGAAAACCCCTACATCGTTTTTCAGCCCAATCTGGGTTTTGAACCGCTGCTTGGCATGATCCGGAATCATCCGGAGCGTTTCGACAAGTTTCACTTCCTGGTGCTGCCAATCAGTCCGGAATTTGGAGAACATGCAAGAAGCGTGGACCTCGATCTACCGCGGGTTATCCGGCTGGACGAATGGCCGCATCCCGCGGTGATCGCCGAGTTGATTGGCCGATCGGAAGCTGCCGTCGGTCACAGCTTGCATTTCAACATAAGCGCCATCGTAGCTGGCGTGCCGGTCTTCCGGCGCGTCGATCTCTCGACTGGAAAGTTCACCGGACTGAAGGATTTCGAAACGATTTTCGTCCTGCCGCCCAACGGTCATGTGGACGCGGATTGGTTTCTGGCGCGCGTGGGAAGAAAGGCGCCATCCAGTGCGGCGCTCGCGGCTCTGGGAGCTCTCGACGACCACTGGAATCGCATCGCCGCGATCTTTCAACAAGAGAGGCCGCAAACCGCGCCCGCGCTCAGCCGATTCTGGCAATCGCTGCCCGGCTTGCTGGAAAAAGCGGGCGAGGCTCCAGCGAGGTCCGATACCTCGGCTGATCGCCTCATGCCGGAATTGTCGTCCGGAAACGCTTCCCTCGCGGCGCGTCATGCTGGATAGTCTCTCTGCTGAGCCTCGAAGGTTGATCGAGATGGATTCTGCGCCACTCCACGATTGCCCGGCGGTGGCGCCTCAGCGCACAGTCACGGTGATCGTGCTGACGTGGAACGCGCTGGATTACACGAAACGCTGCCTCGATACACTGCGTGCTGCCACCACATACCCCGCCTATCGGTTGCTGGTGGCCGACAACGGGAGCAATGATGGCACGATCGAGTACCTGCGTGATCAGGAGTCGATCATAAGCATTTCCAACAAGAGAAACCTCGGCTTTGCAAAGGGCAACAATCTAGCGATCGCCCGACGCGATCCCAACTCCGACATCATCCTTTTGAACAACGACACCGAAATCCAGCAGGGAGACTGGATCGAGCGGCTACAGTCGACGGCTTACAGCTCGCCGGACATTGGCGTGGTGGGCTGCCGTCTGGTGAATCCGGTAGGCATCTTGCATCATGCCGGAACATTCATGCCCATCGAGACATTTTGGGGCCAGCAGGTGGGTAGCGGGGAGAAGGACGTAAACCAATACAACGAAGATCGCGACGTGGAGGGAGTGGTATTTGCCTGTGCCTATATCAAGTGGCAAACCATCGAGGCAATAGGGCTATTGGACGAAGACTACTTCAGTTATTTCGAAGACACCGACTACTGTTTCCGCGCCCTCGAAAAAGGCTATCGCGTGGTCTGTTGCGGCGCGGTGACCGTGGTTCATCATGAACATGTTTCGACGGCCGTGAATCAGGTGAAACACGAGAAGATGTTCCTTCGCGCCCAAAAGGTTTTTTGTGGCAAATGGGAAGCGAAACTGAAGGGACGGCGCTATACACGCAAGCTCGGCTGGCATTCGTTATTTAACTTTCCGACTGGTTACGCGATTAGTTCGCGCCAACTGGCGTGCGCGTTGGATCGACAGCGCGTACGGGTTTCATATAAATATGTTTACGGTCCGGGAACCGTGGCGCCTGTTCCAGAACCGGACTTGTCGGACATGTACATGATCAATGTCATCCGAGAGCGAAAGCTCGATGCGTCCGGCATCCAGGTGGTCTATGGACAGGGTGACGTCCTGCAATCGAACTTCGGCCAGTACAAAGTCGGCTTCACGATGCTGGAGACGGACAGAATTCCAGCGGAATGGGTCCGGCAAGCGAATCTGATGAATGAAATCTGGGTGCCATCGAGTTTCAACGTGCGCACATTTCGAGATAGTGGCGTATTCCGGCCCGTTCACGTAATTCCGCTAGGCATCGATCCTGACTATTTCAATCCGAAAATAGCCCGACACCCGCTTACCGGCCTGTACACTTTCCTGTCAATTTTCGAATGGGGCGAAAGGAAGACGCCCGAGATCTTGTTGCGGGCATTCAGCGATGAATTTCGGCCCGATGAACCCGTAGTCCTGATTTGTAAGACGCTGAATGCCGATGCCGATGTCGACGTGCACGGGCAGATCGACGGGTTGGATCTTGGCAGTATGGCAGGCCGGATTCACTTGTCGCTAAATCAGGTGATCCCTACGTCGCAATTAGGTTCCCTCTATTGTTCAGCCGATTGTTTTGTGCTTCCCACGCGGGGAGAGGGTTTCGGCATGCCTGTTATAGAAGCTATGGCTTGCGGTTTGCCCGTGATCGTGACGGATTGGAGCGCGCATTGCGACTTTATGAATGGGGAGAATGCCTATCCTTTGCCAGTCGAGCAGCTGGTTCCCGCACAGGCTAAATGTCCTTATTACAAAGGATTCAAATGGGCCGAGCCCTCTTACCACCACCTGCGGCGACTGATGCGCTACGTATTTGAAAACCAGGCGGAGGCGAGGGCCAAGGGGCAAAGGGCATCGCGCGAAATTCTCGCGAATTGGACTTGGGATCACGCCGCGCAAAAGATCGTAAATCGCTTTGATCAGATTGTGGCGGGGCGGCAAGAGAGCCTCCGAGCTGAATATTCAATGCGACAGCAGCACGGCGAGCGCCATCATTAACCCTATTGCCGCGTAGAGCGTGCGATAGCGCAGTTGCAGGACTCGAATGCTTTCGAAGGTAAGGCCCGTGCTCAAAACGCGAAGCGACCAGTAGAAATGAAATGGGTAGAGCGCCGCAACCATAACCAGCGCCCGCGGCACAATTCCGCGATAAGCCAACACCACCAATAGAACATCAGCGCTGGTGAACAGGGCCAAGCTGGCGATAAAGCTCCCGAACGCACCAAAAGTGACGGCGTTAGTTCGAATCCCGTTCACTATGTCGCCCTCGCGGTCCCGCGCCTCGTGAGTCAAGTGTCCCGCCATAAACGTAAGGCCAAAGAAGCAGCCGATCAAGAGACCGCGTCCGTCCACCGGGTGAAAAACCGAATAGCCGAGGAGAAAGTGCAAGGTTCCACCAATCAAATGAAGGAACGAACTCAAAAGCGGAATGCCCTTAGCGTGGGAAAGCGGAGCGGAGTATAACGCGCTGGCGATGCTAATGGAGACTGCAATGATCAGCGGCTGCGCACCAAGCATCGCAAGGAGGACGAGGCCAAACGCAAGCAAAGTAATCCAAAGATAACCTACCTCGGTGCGGCCGATACCCTTGCGAACGAAGACGCTCGAGGTCCGATTCGGGTCCTGGAGATCGGCACTCATTCCCGACCAGTCGTTGAGAACGAAGACATGAGCCACCAGCAGACAGCTAGCGATGGCGAGGCTAAATAGATCTACAAGCCTGGACGCCGTAAACCTTCCGATGGAGAAGAGCGCGCCAAGCGAAGGAGCCCCCTGCAGCACCAGGACCTCATCGAGTCGAATACATGACAACAAGCGGGGAAGCGTTCGTAGTGTATCGGAACGGCGAGCAGGGCTTCGTGCGCGGACAGGTTGCATCAGTTCGGACCGCATGCTGCCGGCGCGTGCTGCCCTCCGCAAGGCCCAGGGGAGAATCGCCGCATGTTTTCAAAATAGAGCCTGAGCCAAAGTGCAAAACCAAAGTCTTCGGACCAGTAATACCTGGTGACCGAAGCGGTGAGATCGTTGTGATACAGAAGCGGCGGCGTGGCACGCAACGCTGAGAAATTGTCGTCAGCGAGCTTGACTAATAAATTGTGCGTTTCGACCTCGGTTGGAGGCGGGCCGCCGACTCCCAACATGCGTTCCAGTTGATCGCCGGCAGCCAACCAGATGTCCTGCTCTGGCGGCGTAGTTCGTATCCACTCTACCGGAAGCTCCAGAGGGCAGCCGGCTTGCCGCAGGTCGGCCTGACGCAATATGGGAAGCAAGGGCGCCGCGCGGTAATAGACCCAAATGCGCTCATCATGAATGGATCGCTGCAACGCTTGACATAGCGTACGGGCCGCCGGCGGATTGGCCTGGGACAACAGCATGAGAACATGCATCTGTATGGTTGCGTCCGCGGGGTCCGGGTCCTGGCCCGGATCGATGCATCGGTAGCGATCTCGAGTTGCGAGCCACGTCCGGTAAAGACCTTGCGGAGTGCGAAACATCTTGAGGGTAGCAAGAGCCATCGGCAGCAGCTCGGAATGGGGGCTGGGAGCGATCCTCCATACCAGCGACGTGTCATCGGCGTCCGGAGTGATGGCGCAGCCTAGCGTCCCGATGGTGGCTGCGTCCGGCCTCCCGTGATAACGAACCAACCCACTCGACTCAATTTGCTCTGAGAGAAAGCGGTGGGCGCGAACCACGTTGTCAGTCAGGCCGGCCTGGGCCTCCAACGGTTTCAGAACATCGAGTATCTCCGCGATGACAAATATATTCAGCTCCTGCCCCAGTTGCCGAAAATGTGCTGCGTTATTGAACGCCGTGAGCCAGTAACCCGATTCTCGCTGCCGATTGGCCAAAATCGCGCCAGCTATCCGAGCGCTCAAAGCGAGGTCCTTCCGATTGGTCCGCTCCAGCACCGTAAAGGAACGCTGAACCAGGTAACGAATGTCGCCGCCCTCCTTCCCAGAGGCTACGATCGCGATGCTGTGCTTGCCGGGTTCAAAGCTCGGCGTGGGAATCGACATGCTCCAACCGCTCGGAATGGTGTAACCCAAGGCATGAGCAACGTCGGGACGCACAAAAAAAGTCCTCGTGATTGCCGCCGCTGCACCGTCGATCAGGACCCTTGCTTCGTAAGGCGTCTGGCCGTTGAACAATGCCCATCCTTCCACTGTGATTTGCCCTCCAGTGACAATGCGCTGGAACGGGCCATCGTGCGTCGACATGGTGTCGAAGTTGCCGCGCAGGCTATCGGTCAGGTCCGCAGGCGCGCGCGGGTGCCGCAACTCGGCCAGGAACGGCGCATTTCGAAAATTCCAGACACCTGCCAGCTCGCCTGGTCGCGGCTTGTCATAAATCGCGATGTCACTGGCGCCCGTGTACCAGAATGCCCCGATGCCCTCGATCGCGATTCCCGCGCAGCATGCTAATGCGAATGCGACGCGTCCACCGCGGTTCAATGAGCCGACCGCGGGAGGCAGCATCCAAAACAAGATCGGTAGCAGGTCCGTGAGCCAGCGTGGGCCCCAGGAAGCGCCTTGCCTCCAATCCGCTTTCGAGTAGACCAACAACAGAACAACTGCGGCAATGGCTAGAGCGACTGTAATGGCGCGAGTCCGTCGATCGGCGAATATTTGCGGCAGGCAGAAAGGAATAAGGAGCAGGAATGGAGAGAAGACGAAAAGGCCTTTAGCCGGACTGAAGAGCAACACTGCCAAGCCGTAAAACAGGTTGTGTTGGAAGAAGGTGGCACTATCGACCAGGCCGTATGCGCCGGCATAATGACCCACGATGCCGAAATTGTAGATGAGCAGGAAAATCGCGGGCACGGCGGCCGCACCTAACATGAGCGGGGCCAGGCGAGCGGCCCACCAGAGGCCGTAAATCGCGAGGGCCGCTGCTATGAGCGAATCGGGCGGACGGTTGCACGCGATGAGTCCGCAAGCGATGCCGGCTAGAATCGCGCGCCGAGGGTTGCATCGACCCGTGAGCACGAACATCGCGGTGACGATCAGCAGTTCGCCCATCCCATGCTGCCAGAGTGCCTGGCTGCCAATGATCCAGGTGGTTGTGCCGAAGGCATAGGCGAGTGCGAGGAGAAGCGACAAGCGCGGCTCCGCTCGTCGTCTGATCAGGAGGTAGAGCAGTGCCGTGGACATCGCCCCCAAGAGCGACGCGCACAGTTTTTCCATGATCCGTGCCACGCGGTCCAGATCCAGTTGATCCCAGCCTCTTACGGAGAGGTAGACTACCGCCGGAAGGTACAACGGAGCGACGAGCACCGGCGCCGTGATGGGGTAGAGCGAAACTGTGTGCCCGCCCCGCACTCGCACGATCCAAAAAGCAGAGTTAGTTTGGTGCGGCTTTTGAGGGATCGGATGTCCCTGCCCTACAACGGTCGAAATGGGATCCAGCAAGATTGTGTGATACCGCCACATGCCAAATGGGAGGTAGCGCGCGCCGAAAGTATCGGCCGCGCTGATCGACCGGACGTTTGCGTTGTAGACGAGCAGGCAAAGGATCGCAAGCAGCAAGCTGGTTCGCAGATCGCGGCCCTTGTTCGCGGTGGAGTCGGTTTCAACGCTGGACGGCAGGCAAGCCTTGCAGTCCCCGCTTCTTAGATTCGTCAAGCGCTATGAGACCTCATTGAGATCAGCCCGGAGCAAAAGGAAGTGTAACAACGTTCACCGATTCCCGATTATCTCGCAGCCAAACGTACATGGTCGCGGCCTGGTCCGCCGTTCTCGTTTTCTGGGTGGCTAGCATTTGCGACGCAGCGTCCCACAAAAGTTCCCACACTCCGGTTTCGAGTGGCACTTTCAGGGGAACCGACGCGCTACAAGCGTTTGAAAAGTTTGGCTCCTCATGCAGGACCGCTACAGGAATCAGCTTTGAAATGTGTCAGTCTGCTGACCGGACTGTCCCGCAGCGGCGCTTTCCTCGGAGTTGCTGCAGCTCATCTGATGTTCGGCGAGCCGTTGTTCTCTCGCTAAAGCCTGCACCGAACTTCAAGAATCTCGATCTCCTAACTTACGCTTTCGGCCATTACAAGGGGAACAAATCCAAAGTAAGGCAGGATGCGTTTGAACCTGATAGGCCGTAACAGGGCAGTGTCACCGATAGTCTTATCGGCAGCTGGGAGCGCGTCCGCAACGGGGACACTCGATAACACGGCGTCCACGCTTTGCAAGCGGAACGCCTCCCAGCAAGAACAGACTACCATGAGCTGACAGAGAATATACTAAATCTATCAACAAAGTAAAGCTCGCAAGCCGTTTGTATGGAGCGCTTTATCAACAGTTCCACAACTCTCAGAGCATTTAATCAAAAGATTTGAAGACAGTCACTATCGAAATCTTTGCATTCCCCTTGTCCTCGGATTGAAGTAAGAGTACAGTTCCCTGAGGAGCTAAGTGAACTGGTTCTAAGGTTATGGAGCCCCATCGATCTCTCGACATCTTTCGGATGCGGGAAACCGAGCGACAACTGACTGCCGAGCTTCAGCGCGCCAGAGAGCAGCTCCTGAAGGCAATCACAGAGGAAGAAAAGCATAGTGCCCTGGAGTTACGGAACCGAGCATTGCAGCGGTTGACGGACTTTGTTGCTAGGAGGATCGTGCCGAAGGAGTTCCTTCAGAAGTGATCCGTAATCGACCTCACTATCGTTAATCCAATCTCGCCGGAGAATTTAAAGCTTGCTGCCCCACTTATTCGCGCATGGATTGGATTATCGTCGGCGTCGCTCTGGTACTGGGGTTAATGCTTGCGCTTTTGACGATCGACGCAGAACCCAGACACAATCAAACATCGGACGACGACCGTGACCGTCCCGGAAAGCGGGAAGAGCATTGGTACGCCTTGGATGAGCCAATGATTATCGAGAAGAATCGATCGAAGGCTCACTAAACTAGAGTCACGTGCTTGATGGGATGCCAGCTGTCGCACAAACATTCAGAATGGCAACCCGAAATGATGCCTGTACGTCGCCAAAACTCCATTCACATCGCTCAAGCAGCGTTTGCCCATGGTGGAGACCTCCCAGACGAGGATGTGACGCCAGTCGCTCACCGGGACTCCTGATCAATGGCGGTCTTCCTTGCGGCGTGTCCTTGTCCAATCCATCGTGAGTGCGATCGGCGTGATAATAGCCGAGATAATTCCGTGCAAGGCGCCTGAGATGGGCCTCATGGAGAACGATTACGTGGTCGAGCAAGTCGTTCCGAAAACTTCGAACCCACCTTTCGGCCACTCCGTTCTGCCACGGGCTGCGGTAGCTGGTGCGGATGGCAGAAACGCCGGCTGAGTCTAGAAACTGACGCACCTCGGCGCTGAACTTGGTGTCTCGATCGAAGATCAGGTATTGGTCGTCCGTGCTATCGGGGAATGCTTGACGAAGTTGTTGCACTACCCATTCACCGGTAGGATGCTCAGTCACATTCAAGTGGATGATCTCTCGACGGTTGTGGTGAATCAGGAACAAGCAGTACAGAATCCGGAAGTTTGCCGTGATCACGGTGAAGAAATCCGTCCCGGTGATCACCTCCCGGTGATTCTTCAGAAAGGTTCGCCAGCAATGAGCAGCCCCGTCGCGGGGATGCAACCGCACAAGGTATCGCGAGACCGTTCGCTCGGAAATATCGAATCCGAGCTTCAACAGCTCGCCGTGGAGGCGTGGAGCTCCCCAGGTCGGGTTCTCGTTCGCCATGGTGCGGAGGGAAGCCCGAATCTCGTGCCCGGTGACCGGTCTGCCCACCTGTTTGCGTCGAGATCGAAAGCGCCAGTAGAGACGGAAGCCTTTCCGGTGCCATCGAACGACTGCGTCTGGCTTCACGATCAAAAGAGGATTCGACCACTTCGGCCACACTCGGCGCAGCAGAACCCAGAACAATCGGTCGGCACGGCGCAAGTGCGCTCGTTTAGTCCGGCGTTTCAAAACCGCCAACTGTTGCCGCAAGGCGACGATCTCAAGTCCCAAGTCATGACGGGATCGAATAAAGCTTCTCAGCCATATGAACCCAGCCCAGATCAGCCTAAGCATGCACCCGTCCTTATAACAAGACGGGCGCGTGCGCCGCTGAGATCTCCCAGACAATGTCTTGGCGACCTACAACCGTCTAGTCACGGACATCCAGCGAATTTTCCGGTTCGGAGGCGTTAGCTCTCCTAGGAATCTGACGGTTTCGCCCTTGCGTTGCGATTCCACAGCCGCCGCAGATAGCTCACTTAGGGCTGAGATCTCCTGTCGTTGAGTAATGTGAACACAGGAATCAAAGAAACACTGCACGCCATACCGTCTTTACGGTTTTGAATGTCACATCGTTTCCTCATGGTTCTTTAGATATGACAAAACGCCTCAGCAATGAAAGCCGAAGACGAGGTTCTAGGTCAGACCAGGACCACCTGGGAGTCGCCACTTCTGGCAGATGTAGTCGAGGGAGCCGCGCGTCATGTTATGCGCCTGGATCGAGGCGGTTGTGCGGCGCAGACCAGGGCGGGTGTGATGCCCGGTAGACCACAACGCGGCCCAGTCCAATCCGGAAACGGATTTACGCGACCGCCCACCGAATCAGCGATTAGGTCCGGCACTCGTCTGCATCGTGACAACAGCTTCTTCAGCAAGGCATCCAGCGTGGCTTCGTCTCCGAGCATCCATTCCGGCGGGATCTGATTTTGGGCTTCATCGACAACCGCCTCGGGGAAACGAACTATCCGGTCGAGCCACGGCTGAAAGTCATCCAAAGACCGGATGTTTCGATACACGCTGGGCCGAAAGTACAGGCCTTGGAGCGGAGAATCCAGAAAGGTCCAGTGCGGCCCGTTGAAGACGTGGCCGTGGTCCACCATGTGTACGACAAATCCCGCGCGTAACGGACGCCCCGCGGACGACGGAGGTGACAGCCGCAGCCCCGCACGGAGGAAAATGGACTGGCGGGCGTCCGCGTTTCCCATCCATTTGTCGAATGCCACCACGCCGGCGAATTCATTCACGTTCACCACCTTGTCCAGCAGGGGGTCGGGCAGGAAATCGTAGACCATGACCTTGTAAGGATCGCCTGGGTAGCGTGACCCGAAATGACAACCAGACTCCACGGCCAGACGACGTTGGGAGGCGAGCTGTATGTAGACCTCAGGATTGGATGCGAGAAACTCGACGGAGAGGTGGACGAACTCGCCTGGTGGCCCCGATATTTGGAGATAATTCAGGAAAACAGCAGCGACCCATTCGTTAATCAAAATACGCCGGTGCTGAGGATTGTTGCGGAATTTTACGACGTAGAATTCACCGTTGTCACACTGAAGCAAATGCGCCTGGGACCCCCCGCGCATCTTCCGTACCAGGCGAGTGGCGTGGACGAGGATCATATATTTGATTCCAATCAGGAGATCTGGCCCGGTGAAACGCCGAGCCACGCCCCAGGAGTTTTGCAAGTTTGAGTAGTAGAAGAATGGCGCGAGGAGAGTGCAATCCGGCGCTTGGACCGCTGGAAATTACTCTCAGGTGTCCCACATAAGATGTGGCGCCTAATCCTAAAGAATCTCCGCTGTACGCCCATTAAAAATATAGGGTTGAGAACCCGAATGGCTATCACATCAAGTGCAGTGATCGGGAAGCACACGGCTTTTGAGTGCGAGAGCGACCTCTGAGTAACAAGGAGAGCCAACTTAAGGGCGCTGTGGTCCTTGTTACGAGTTCGGACGCGGCATCCCAAGTCTCTTTGTCGCTTTTCGCTGTGCCTTCTCGACGGGAGCCAGCGTAACGACGCTGCCCCAGAAGTGGTAGCACGATTGGATGAACCGGACGAACTCCGCCAACTCGCCGGGTTTCCGAATGAAACAGTTGCCGTTCAGTGCATACACGGACCTCACGAACTCGGGGTCATCCGAACCCGCGGCAACGACAATCGGTATATGCATCAGAGCTGGGGTCGATTTGATGACCTTTAATACTTCTAATCCCGAAACTCTTGGTTCTGAGAGATCCAGGAAAATCAGCTCTGGAACGGGGACGTCAGCGAACGGTTCTTTCCGCAGCACGTACGAAAGGGCATCTCGCCCCTCTGACACGCAACGCAGCCCGCTCGTCAATCCAGCGGCCTCAAACGCGGCCATGGTTAGAAACGTGTCAGCAGGATTGCTCTGCACCACAAGGACCTCGATTTGTTTGGGTATTGTGGGCAGAGGGAGGCCGGATGAGGCTGACACAATGGACATATTTAGAATCTCCTTTCCTTCAGGAGAAAGATATGTTCCAGTTCCCCGAGCCCGAGCCGAGACAGGTGCACAGGTCGGCCGGCCGCACGTTACTTAAATAAGAAGCTGCGACTAATGTAGTATGGGGATACACCCGTCGTCAAAACTGTTCAATATTGCTCACATTCCAGGCTGCGGTGGGCTCACGTTCTCTATGAGGGCTCCTCCTGTAAGACGGCAGACATCTTCGCCAAGCCGCGCTACCCCCTTGTGGGGGTCTTTACCCCTTTTTGCGCTACGTGGTAACATCGCCTATCTTGGTGTGCAAAGAAAGAATCCGTTTGGCAGTCGATTATCGGGAGACGACGCGTATTTACGCCGAGTTCGTCAACAAGATGTCAGAACTCGTGAGCTTGGGAATGGAATCCGAAGTCGATTTACTGCGACGTTTATGCCGGATGTCCTGGGATGCAGCTGAGAAGGGCCGGCTCGCACTCTCCCGCCACGAACGTGATCACATCTGCGACCGAAGTGATTTCGCTAATTCGCCCCGGCTCGGGCAATGGGGTCAACCCGCCGAGGGCAGTCAAGCCGCCAAGCTGTAGCAACTGCAACGAGGTTTCATAGGCAAGATTGCCGCCGGCTCCGCCGCCCGATCCCTGCTGCCCCTTGGCGGCAATCTTTAGGTCAACGCTTTTCGCTGTTCCGAGTTCGACAATGGAAGGATCGGCTCCTGAGTCGAGAAGCATCCAAAACGGCCCACGTCCGTTAATGGTCGCCTGGACAACAATCGACTCATGAATAAACTCAAACGGAATCTCAATCACGGTTCGCTTGACGATTGGAGCTTGCGCAAGCACGTGAGCACAGTCTGCGATTGAAAAAAGAAATAGAACGAAGACCGATCGCCTCATATCACCTGGTCCTTGAAGTATTCTAACAGCCGTAACCTAGAGTTCCGCCCCCGTACAAAGGACCTGAGGTAAAATCAGGGCTCGATGAATTGCGCGACCGTCAAATCCAGCGTGGACACTTACCCTGGCAGACCGTTTCTGCGCTGGGCGGGAAGCAAGAGGCAGGTGTTAGGAACAATCAAAACGATTTTCCAGTTTGCTGATCCGCCCGTCGAGCCTCCTCATCGCCTTGTCATCCCGTTGGGCGCCGCCCGTTCCAGCGCCGCCACACGGGCGTCAATCTCTTCGATCGCTATCGCCTTGGCTGCGTGGTTCAAGACACTTTCGGCCGCCCTTACTAGTAAACCGTCACATCATGCATGCCAGGCAGCACTCAATGATGCATTGCGTGCGCGAGCGCGAATACTATGCCATATTCAGAAGAGTCACTCAAACTGTGAGCGAAGATGGGGGCAGCCAGGCTCTGTGAGCGTTCCCGCAGCCATGCGTACAAGATTCCCAGACCGAAAGCATAGAGTTGCTGTCCAAGAGCGATAGCCCAGGGCATCAGTAGGGAAGAAGAAGGCGAAGTGGCAAATTCACTCCGGCACCTTCTACGCGTCAGACCAACCGCTGTCCTGATCGCCTCGACGACTGCGCCTGCGGGTCCCGAAGATGTGATCGGCCGCGCCATGATTCGAGCCGGGTGTCGGATCGAGCGTTTCATGGCGCCCGTGGAGCCTGGCAACCTCTTCTTGCTGGGGTACAAAGACAATGTTCCGGTCGTGTCGGCTCCAGGCTGCTTCCGCTCAGCGAAACCCAATGTTGTGGATTTAATGCTGCCGCCGATGCTGGCCCGCTACCACGTTTCGGGCTGGGAAGTTGCCTGTCTCGGACACGGAGGCTTGCTTGTCTAATGCCCGGGGGCGCGTGCGCGGCGGTGACACTCGTTGACACGGCGTCCCGTGCTACACGCAGAGCGCCTCCCAGCAGTACTCTTTATCGGTCGCGGCAGGTTTTCCAATAGAACTCGATGATTCGCCCGGAGGTGCCATATGGAATCGCGCAATCCACCTTTACCGTCTTCCTTGGACCACCGCAAACGCCAACGCTTTGCGGTGGACCTTTCATTGAAATGGCGCACCGGACATTGCGAGTTCTTCGCAAGCCGCGCGCGCAACATAAGCAGTCATGGAATGGCGATAACCATTGCCGGCGCTGCGCCCACGCTTGGAGCCGTGATCGAGGTCATTGTGGATTGGCCAGTCTTGCTCGACGACACCATGGGGCTGCAGCTCTGGATCTTAGGGACCGTGGTCAGGTGCGGGGCAAATGAGTTCGCCGTGCGCTATCGGCGGCATGAGATCAAGACAAAGGGTGTACGGGCGCTAACAGGGAGGCAGGCCTAACGAATCAGCTTTGTCGTGATAGCCTGCGGGTGACGTGCGTGTGGTTGTAGGTCGTTCCGGCCAGACTGATATCGCTGGCCTTCGGGTCAACCGAATCTATCCAAGGGCAAGAGTGAGTCTGGTGTTTCATGACCCGATGTACACTCTAGGTCCTGCGATCTCGGATACAGCCCCCATACCCGGCATTCTATGAATCAGGTCACTTCTTCAAGAGAGCAGTCCAAATTCAGAACGGAGAAGCCGCATAGAATTTGGTGCGGCAGACGTCTCGCTCCATGGCCCGGAGTCGATCGTCCAATTGAAAGTATGGCTCCCCGGCATGGATTCGAACCACTATTCACGGGTACCGCGCCAATTGGCGGACTACCGATTTCACGGCTCCAAGGCCGCTTTCCTACTATTAGACGACCAGGGATCTTTCGGAGGGAATTGAGAGCATACCGGAGCCGAAGGCTCGCAGGGCGGCGGTACCACCGTCAACGTAACCAACAACGTCAGCACCATTGACGGCGATTCAGTGGCCAGCTTCCGACGCGCAAGCCGTGGGCGACGGCATCGTGCACGCGATTAACACCGGTGGCACCGACATGGCGATCCGGCTGCGAACGCTCTAGGCGCCGTGCGCTTTTGGTTTTGAGGTTTGAACTTCATGGGGAGGGTGCGTGAGTGAGTGTATCCGGCACACACACACTCACTCTATTTGTTTACATCTATCAGAAGATTTAAAGGCAATAAGGATACGCGCGGCTGAAAACGCCCGACCGGGGGGAATCGGCTGTTGTCTGATTTGGTAGCATGGCTCGAAGCTGAGGAGTTGGGTTAGAAAGCGCGGAGTGAGCCGAGGTAAAATTTCATTGGATGCTGTGTGCAGAGCATGACTCGTTGCGGCAGGAGCACCGAGCGGCGGTTAAGACTTTTCGTGCGTCCATCCGTGACCTAGCCGTACTTGTTGAAAATTCGGCAGCAGACTCAGACTTCACTCTTGCTCATCTGCGAATAAGAGCCTCTTGCGGCGCTTGCGAAGTAGCGCGAGCTACCCTGGAACACCACCAAGTAGAACATGGCTGCTGAAATTCGATGTAGCCGACCACCCGAAATCGCCATCACCGGGGTCGTTCTCGGTAGAGGCTCAATTTGGAAGCATCAGGGTTCAGTCGTGCGGAAGCCCAAGGTGTGCTTCGTTCACAAACTGTGGAGTCTCCCAAGTTGGTCTGCTCTGGGGAGCCGGGGCGTCCACACAAGCGAGACATATCGGAGTGCCGTTGCTATACAGGTGAGTCTCCGCGCCACATCGGTTGCAGATTGCCATGGTGACCCACTTCCCAAGGGGGACGCTCTATGGAAGCACGGTCTCGGCTCGGGCGCTGTTTCAAAATTGCTCACCTTTCTGCCAGGCAGAAGTCTTTTTCGGCCGTTAGCGTCTCATCGGCGTGCCTTGTCAGGAGCGCGATAAACTGAACCGCGTTTACCTGGAAGCTACTTCAAAGTCGTTGGCGCTGGCAGTGCGGTGTCTCATATGACAAGCTCCGAGTGGAGGGAAGCGACCAAAACGCCGCGTGCGGCTTGCAGGGCTGCACTGGCTGAACTTAAGCGCCACAGAGAAGTGCATGGCTGCTAGAGTGGTTACCTACACGTGGCCTGCGAAGAACGACACCGGCTGCTCAATCTTTACGGGGCCAAGCTGTCGGCCTACTCCACCGCTGTGAATGACCTTACCCTCACGCGCGGCAAGATAATGCTACAGGAGTACAATCGGCTCGCAGCCGTGACAGAGAAAGCAAGAGCAGCTTTAGAAGCGGCGCGGCAAGCACTTGACCGGCACACCGAAGAACACGGCTGCTGATTCTCTCGACAGCGATGTCCAAAGCGACTTTCATGTTTGGTCGTGCAACACAACGTTCAGCAGCGAGCGATGAATCTGAAGTCCACCGTTGTAGTGAATGAAACCCAGTTTGCGGAACCTGTTCATGAAAAAGCTGACCCGCGAGCGCGTGGTACCTATGATCTCAGCGAGCGTCTCCTGGCTCATCTGTGGAATCACCATCTCGGGCGTGCCCTCTTTGCCAAAGTTGGCCAGCAGGAGCAGGACCCTCGCCAATCGCTTCTCACTGGAATTGAAGAGCTGGTCCACCAAATCTTCTTCAATGCGAATGTTTCGGAACAGCACATGGTGTAGAAATAACTCGGAGAAGGCGGGCTCATCGTGGAGCACCCGCACCATTGCCGCTTTCTTCATCCGCATGATCGAGCACTCGGACATTGCCGTGGCGGTTGACATGCGGACGGACTGGCCCGCCAGGCATCCTTCGCCAAAAAAAGGGTTGTCGACCCCAAGAATGCCGACCACTGCTTCCTTGCCTTGACGGGAGACGACGGTGAGCTTGACTTGGCCTTTCTGGATATAGAAAACGGCATCGGCGCTGTCGCCTTGCGAGAAAACCTTCTGGTTTTTCTGGTAGTCGGTAAGCGACCGTCCCTCGCCGATCTTCGCCAGAAAAAGCTTCGGGTCGAAAAGCGGTTTTGTTTTCGTTTTCATAGGAGCCTAGCCAGACTTAAGCCGAGATTCCCATTTTATCTTCTGGACGCCAATTGTACACCTAATCGTCTTCCAGCACGTTTTCACCATCGAATGCGGGGGGCTGTTTCCGGTGTGCGTTCTTGAACAGACGGAGCCGATGCTAACCTGATACGTTCGTTTCACAGCAATTTTCACGAAGGAGAAGAGCATGAAGTCAAGCGCCGACGTTGCGGCCAAGGGCAAGTTACACGCAGTGCATGGCAAGACTAAGGAAGAGTTGGGAAAAGTGATGGATGATCCCACCTTGGAAGGCAAAGATGAAAATAAAGTTGGAAGAGTCCAAAGGAAAACCCGACACGCGGATAACGGTATCAAGAAGTGACGGGGCCGGCCGCTCCGGCCAAATTGTGGAGCCCCGCTCCTGCCAGTAGCGATGGGCAAACGCAGCAGAGAATCAAGGGTCCCAGTCAGCTCGATGAATCAAGCCAGGAAACGGCGGCTTTCTTTGCGGATTAGATTCGCGTAACCAACCGGTAACGACTAATCAGATCGTATTTCTTCCTCGGGTTGGTAACGTTCATACCAGGAACGAACCGACAGGACAGTTGAGCTCCTTTAGATTCTGAGTTCGTGCGGTGGCCCATCCCTTGCTCTGTGTATTGTGTGAGCGTCGTCCAAGACGAAACTGTAATGCGGTTGCGAACTGGTTTTCTTCAACGCGCTGTACTGCGTGTACGAGAACTAGCTGCGCATGGCGATATGGAAGACGCCCTCAATGGGAGCCGCGAGCTTCGGCGCTACTTCGAGTGGATTAAGGAGGATCTATCTCCAGCTGAAAGGGGTGTCCTTTTCGAACAGATCCAGACCCTTCCAAAACCCATTTAACTCAGAGATGATTTCATCTGTTCGAGCTTAGCCCTCTAGAGCCCTAGCTTCCCCGCGCTGTTTTCCTGGAACAAATTTCCGTCCCGAATGTAGCATCGCCTTGATACTCGTTCTGGTAAGAGATGCCCGCTCTCCCGGTTTGTTGGCAGGCTTACTCTCATTGATAAAGAGGCCACCTTCTTAAAACGCTTTACGACCCATCTACCCAAACGCGCATACGATGGTGGAACGTGCTTACCTAGGCTCTGATCGCGGAATGGCGGACTCGATAGCTGTTAACGCATTATGAAAAAGGGCGCCCCTTTAATGGATGTCTTCAACAGATTCCGAAGCTGTGCGATTGGCCTCCGCAGCTTCCAGATAGGCCCAGGTGAGTCTCTGTCGCTCTTCGCAGGGCATGAGTTTTTGGTGTGAAGTATAACCGAATAGTGTGAAATCCCGCCACGATGAATCGGGTGGCACTCTAGCCACCTAGGTCCTGCCGCGTGCGTGGGCCGGTGGCGGGGCCTGTTATCACTTCGCTGCTTCACCTTCTCACCCGTCGTAATAGAGCGACCACTAGTGCCTTAAGTCGTAAGGGTTTCCATGATCGGAACCTGGGAGAACTCCCAGTGGATCGACCGGCATCCGTTCGATTATTATTGGTGACGTTGCTGCCTTGGCTGCGCTAGTTGTTAGAAGAGCGCTGTGGTATCTGGCCAGCAGAGTAGACATGGATATCCAGAAAATGTTGGTCGAGTTGCGGCAGGAACGCGACGGGATTGATGAAGCCATCGCTGTGTTGGCACGTGTAGCCACTGGCCGGGGTAGACGCCGTGGACGGCCACCGGCTTGGATGACGGCGGCCAAAACACGGGGACGTCGGCCAGGCAGTAAGAACAAGCCGAAAGAATAACATCCCCCCAATCGCAGCGATCATATTGACCATCACGAGGGCAATGATTGCCCAGTTCCTCCAAGAATGTTGCTGGACGACGGTGGATGGGGTGTCAGATCATCATCATGACCGGCCTGATATCCACCACGTCACTTAGAAACCTTCTTTCTCCGAGCTGCCCAGAACTTCCGCATTCTATCCGCTTGCTCCTTCCGCTGGCAGCCGTAAACGTTCGCCTGCGTTTCTTGGGGGCGGTCGGTGGGGTTGGGTTATCAAGAAGGGGCGGAGTGCTAACCGCGTTCTTAGACCCTGGTGGACGGCCACGCCTTTTGACCACCAGCTTCATCCAAGATGGTGGCCGGGTACGGCGTCTACCTCGTCCAGCGGCTATACGAGCCAACACGGCGATGGCTTCATCAATCCCATCGCGTTCCTGCCGCAACTCGACCAACATTTTTGCGATATCCATGTTACCCCAGCGAATAGATAGGCCATTGGCAAGAGAACGTCAACCGACCCATCGGATATATTGTTCGACAACTTTTCGGTCTCTAGCCTTAGGCCGGAAGCCATACCACTCAATCACCGTCGGGATATCCAATCCGTAAATCAAGCACAAAGTATACAGGCGAAAGATGGTTGGGACCACCCTACAATTCTCAATGTCAGCCAGTACACTAATTCGAATGGTGAACCGGTCATCCGAGTATCGTTCAGAAAGAATCCGGCTAAGGCGCTCTATATCGCGATAGGTGAGCGAACAATTTAGCCGAGCAAGTTTCAGCCGATGACCACCATCGAATATGCAAACCATAAAACACCACTTGCTGTCGATGCAACCGAAGCATGTCCAGTGCAGTGGCTTCACAGGAATATACGCTTACTACATTTTAAAGGCAAGAGAAATGTGGCGGTTTTCTTGTAAACTCTTGCGCCGACCGATCGCCATCCTCTTGAAATGTGTTTCGGCTTCCAGTTTGGGTAGGTTATGGCGCCGAATCGGGATCGATGCCTTGCAGCCGAGTGTGTGGTTAAACGATGCGGTGGTGGGGATGCTAGCCAAGTACGAATGGCATTCACCATCTACCGAGAGATCCAGCCAACCGCCAAGAGTCCGCAAGGAAGTGCATCAAAGGAACGGACTCCTGGTGGTACTGCGTAACTGGATCACTGACCCGTGCGCACCCTAAAACGCCGGGCCGATACTCCCTGTGTCGGTCAGACTGGGAGTATCGGTTCACATGTTAGCCAATGTTGGAAAAGGGACTTTGTTCACAATTGCACACCCGTTTTCAGGTAGTGGCGCTAAATCTGTCTCCCGGGCCTAAAATCAAACACCCGTGCTCTTGAATGTCGGTCTTCAGCACCGCCAATGCGGTCTCACACGTTTTCCGCGCTTCCTTGGTTGCTTCCCGCCATTCGTGACTGTGAATGTCTTCGACAGAATTCGAGGCTCTATGGATACTTTCGGTAGCGTCCAAATAAGATTGAGTGAGCCTCTCTCGCTCGTCGCATCGTACGTTGGTCGGCACGGTGGACTTGTTAAGTATGATGCGCACAGCAGACAGGGTCTTAGTCTAAACCATAGTCTTCTCACAGCGCCATCCGGGATTTCGTGAAATTTCAGTGAAAGAAATGGTGAAGGCGCTGCAGCATTACGATCCGTACCTTACCGCCATGAAGCGAGAGGATGGACAAGGTTAATGCGCTTCAGCCGTTCGCGCTCTTGGCCCTGCACACAGATGAAACGCCAACGGCCACAAAGGTTCTGCCATGGCTAAGTCGAGCAATATGGTTCGTGATTAAGCGGTGGGTTCTGCCTTACGACTGGGCTGACCAAGATTTACTGCTCTGGTTAGGTTCGCGGGAGGGCTAAGAGTGACGATAGAACCCCAAAATTCATAACACAACTCAATGAATCGAAGGAACTGCGTCAGGTCGCTAGGCTTGCGCATGAAACAGTTGCCATTCAAAGCGTAGACAGCCCTAATATGTTCGGGATCCTCTGACCCGGAAGCAACCACGATCGGAATGTGCATTAAATGGGGCGTGGTTTTTATGGCTTTCAAAACCTCAAGGCCGGCTTTCTTTGGAAGCGAAAGGTCAAGGAAGATTAGATCGGGCGTCGGGACATTCGCATATTTCCCTTCCTTGTGCACGTATGCGAGCGCATCCTGACCATCAGAAACCGAGCGAAAGCCGCTGGTCAGACCGGCGGCCTTAAATGCCATTTCAGTGAGCAGCGTGTCGGCTGGATTGGCTTCCACAACGAGAATTTCAATTTGTTTACGAACTTTGGGATCGATCCGGACGGGCGAAGGGCTGGGCATGTCCATCCTTCTTTCTGTCGGGCAAAAAGCTATTCTCTTTGGGCGGCGACTAACTATACCAGCTACAGTTGGACAATGATGGTCAGAATTGAACGTCGCTTCATTCCATGGAACCGGGCGCCCCGTTCGCCTGTCGTTCTATGGACCGGTCGCTGGGCCGCCGAGCGCTTCGCTGCTTTCTTCCGCTTCTTGCCTTGTTGTTCCACCATTCCTCTTCACGTCGGTTAATCTCGGCCTTGGGTACGGCAACGACAGTGCGGAAGAGGTTGTCCATCTTCTGGAAGGGCTTTCAGTCGGGAACTTCGGTTCGACGTGACAACGGCCAAGTAACAGATGCCCTTCGTGCGCAGCTCACTTGCCTGGCTATCGTCTCGCCGCTTTTGCTTTCAGCTTATTTGCCGCAACTGGTGTAGGAGCGGTCAGAACTGGATAGTTATTCCGTAACTACTTCTCCACCGACTCTCTTTGAGTCACTGCCGCTACCCGCTGCCAACTAGTCTTTCCAGTCCGAACAGTATATTCGGCCATCAAGTAACTGTTGGAGTTATAGACATGAATTACTTCACCCGACTGGGAACGCTTGCAGTGAAACGAATCAGTGATATCGGAGTGGTGATGGTGTTGCATTTAGCTTCATTATAGCACCTGTCATAACTGATACTATTTGGTTGATGCCAACTGACCACATAGTAACTTTGCTCATCGCCGAACGCGACAAACTTACCCGAGCTATCGAGGTACTTCAAGGAACCAAACGGAGGGGAAGGCCACGGAAGAATCTATCTGTGTCGCCGGTAGTCTTACCAGCTCCCACGCCGAACGGTCGCCACGGTGGAATGACCGACGCTGCACGGAAGGCTCAGTCCAAAAGTATGAAGGCTTACTGGGCTGCGAAGAAAAAGGCTGCGGCGAAGCCTCAATCGAAGGCAGTGAGCAAACAGAAGAAGGCGGCAAAAGCAGCGTAAATATTCTTTACCGTCGGGCTGCGGCCAGGACGAAAACGCCAACATTTCTCGAAATGATGGCTGTTACGATAAACGATTATGTTCACCAGAATCGGACCGACCTTCGCAGAGCCATAAACAGAAATGGTTTCCGCGCGACGCGATGTGAGGTCGGGCCTAAGGTCAATAACCTAATTTGGTCAGATGACCAGACTTGGTCACTACGGAACATCGTGGGAGAGCTGAATTTCAGGCAAGCCTGGAAAGCCCGCTAGATCAACTCCTCAACATCCCGAAAGGTGCCGCGAACGCAGGCGGCCAAACAACTTGGGGCCGTCCGGCCGGGCCGCTCTACTCCACGCCGGGCAGGACAAGCGCAGGGTCAGCATGAGTGGTCCCTTGATTGCGCTAGCACCAGTAGTGTTAGCAGCGAAAGAGATCATGCCGGAACAACAACTTAGCTCAAGCTCATCCACCATTTCGAGGAGGTCCAAATGACCCAATCCCAGGCGACCAGAAGGAGTAGACTGCCGACCACACACCGATACGCAGTTTCAAGAAGAGAAGGACAAAGCCTGAAATGAATCCCGTGACTGAAGTGAAAACGAATCCAAATCCCGCCGTCATCGACAAGACGACGGTACGGAAATTAGTTCCGTCTGCGTCCCCGTCGTTCTCGTTTCCGATCGGCTATTACGACTTACACCCCGACATCAGCATCAATTTTCAACTGAACCGCTTCTATGGCTGGGTCGGCGACGACAGCATGTTGACCGAGATGCGCGAGGGGTTGACCGGCGTGAACGATTATCCGACGTTCACGAAAATCGTTCTCGACTTCGGAGAAAAGGCGCTCGCCCGGAACGAGGTGCGCAAAGGGGCCTACTATCTGCGTCTCGCCGAGTTCTTCTTGCCCTTTAGCGACCCGCGCACGCTGCCCACACGCCAACGCTTTGTCGATCTGCTCCTCGACCATCTCGAAATTGCGCCGTCCGCCTATAGCAGAATTCCGTTTGAGACCGGCTGGCTCCCCGCCTATCGCCTCACTCCGAAGAAGCCAAAGGGGACACTGGTCGTTTTCGGTGGGTTCGACAGCTACATTGAGGAATGGATGCCCGCGGCGCTGTTCTTTCGTGACGCCGGCTACGACACGATCCTGTTCGAGGGCCCCGGCCAGGGAGCGGCGCTCGAATTGGCGCACCTGACTATGAGTCCTGAGTGGGAGAAGCCGGTCAAAGCGGTGCTGGACTTCTTCCGCCTCGACGCGGTCACGTTGATGGGCTTCTCGTTGGGCGGCGGGTTGGTCATTCGCGCCGCCGCCTTCGAGCCAAGGGTGCGCCGGGTAATCGCATACGACATTATGACCAACGGGCTCGAGTGCGTCCTTCGCCCACTGCCGCCGCCGGCACAGAAGGAACTCCTTGACTGGATCGACACTGGCAACGAGGGAGCGGTCGACAAGTTCTTCGCCGATGCGATGGCCAAGAGCCTGCTTCTGGACTGGATGATGAAATTGGGGATGCACAACACTGGAACGCGGACCACATATGCCATGTTGAAGCACTATCAGAAATATGAAACCGCTAGCATCTCGTCCCGGCTGACCCAGGACATACTCCTGATGGCAGGTGCCAAGGATCATTATGTCCCGGTGCACCAGCTGCCGGACCAGATTGCGACCCTGACGCATGTACGCTCACTGACCGCGCGCCTGTTCACGCGCGCGGAGCAAGCGCAGAACCACTGCCAAACGGGCAATATGGGCCTTGCGTTCCGGACCATGATCGACTGGATGACTGGTCTTGGGCCCATCGAAAAGCTCACCGACGAATGAAGCTAAATGCGAGCGAACGCCAGCTACGAGACGTTCGCCGCATTGATCCAATGGGATCGGGGATATTAACCGTCAAGGCTTCCACCGGGCGAAGCAGAGCGTAAGTCACATCCCCGAGTTGGCCGTTTCTCGCCCAAGTGGCAGTACCAATGCCGCTGGCGGACTTCCCATCGCTAGATCCCAAACTTCAGAACGTCCAACACTTGCCAAATCACTAAAGGGCCGACGTTAAGCTGCCGGGCTTACCAACTCAGGCCGGACGCGATTCGAGAGAGAAATGTTGCGACATATGCCAAGCTGTGTCGCGTATCACATGCTGGCGATGTGGGTGAACTTCGCGCCCGTGCTGCTCGTGCTGATTGTTCATCACGGATTTGAACTGGCTCACGTAAACGAGGAATTGCGGTGTAAGAACAGCGCGCTGGCCGAAAAACTGAAAACGCCTGGAGGTCGGCGCAACGGTCGCGTAGGATGCAGCGGACGGACGTCGTCTGCCCGCGCCAACTTGTGGAGTAGCCGGACCGATCTCGTGATCTGCAACGATGGCTTCGTTACTTAGTGATCCCCACTTGACTCAGCATCCACGCATATTCGAACGCCTGATCGTGCAGACGATCGTAGCGGCCTGACGCGCCACCGTGACCGGCAGGGTCCATCTTCATCTTCAGCAGCAGCGGATTGTGATCGGTCTTTAGAGTACGTAGCCGCGCCGTATACTTCGCAGCCTCCCAGTACATTACCTGACTGTCGTTCAGACTCTCAGTCACAAGCATCGATGGATAATCCCGCTTTTCGAGATTGTCGTAAGGGCTGTACGATTTCATGTAATCGAACGCGTCCTGGTCTTTAATCGGATTCCCCCACTCGATCCATTCGCCCGAAGTTAGCGGCAGAGATGCATCGAGCATATCGTTTAACACATCGACGAAAGGAACCGCGAGGTGCACCGCGCGAAACAACTCGGGATTCATGTTGACCACAGCGCCCATCAACATCCCTCCGGCGCTACCTCCTTCAATCATCAGACGTGAAGGCGACGTCCACTTATCGCCTATCAGATATTTGGCGCAATCAACGAAATCGGTGAAGGTATTTTTCTTCTTCATCATCCGGCCGTCTTCGCGCCATTGCTCGCCCATTTCATTACCGCCGCGGATGTGCGCGATAGCGTAGGTTACGCCTCGGTCGAGCAGGCTTAAGCGCGAACTGGAAAAACTCACCGGCGTGCCGGTCCCATAAGATCCGTACGCGTAGAGCAGCACGGGGCCCGTTCCATCTTTCTCGAACCCCTTTTTATAAACCAGCGATATGGGGACTTTCGTGCCGTCCCGCGCGGTCGCCCACTGGCGTTCGGAAACGTATTGCTTAGGATCGTAGCCGCCCATAACGTCCTCCTGCTTAAGCAGCGTCGATTTGCCGGATGCGACGTCGTAGTCGAAGACGCTGTTCGGCGTGACGAAACTCTGATAACTGTAGCGAATCGTATTGGAGTCGAAGTCGGGTGTACCGCCGGGGAAGACAGAATAGATGGGCTCGGGGAACGCGATGGATGACCACTGAGAAGTCTGAAAAGTGTAGATCCGTATATTGGTTAGCGCGTTCGACTGCTCCACTACCACACTGAAGTCTCTGTACAGGTCGAAGCTTTCGATCAGAACGTTGTCGCGATGAGGAACAATCGGTCTCCAATTCTTCAGACTGGGATCGCTATCGGGAGCGGTAGCCACGGCGAAGTTGTGGCCGTACTTGTTAGTCCGGATATAAAAGAGATTCTCGCGATGATCCAGGTAATAGCGATGCATGGGCTCGCGCGGCGCCACCACCGTGAACTTGTCATCCGGCCTGTCGGCGCGCAGATAGCTCTGTTCGGTCGCGTCCTTGCTATAGCTTCCCAGGAAAATAAACTTCTTGTCGCGCGACTTGCCGACGCCCATATCGAACAGCACGTCTTTCTCTTCTGCTAGCGGCTCAAACGTCTTCGAGCCGAGAACGTGCCGCCACAGTTTGTCGCTTCGCTTGGTCACCGCATCTTCGGTGACGATGAACAATGTTTTATTGTCGGCGGCCCATACCACTGAATCGGTGCGCTCCAGCGTATCGGGCAGTATTTTTCCTGTGGTGAGATCCTTCACTTGCAGAGTGTACTGGCGGTATCCGCTGTAATCCACCGAATAGGCGAGCAGATTCTGATCATCGCTAAGAACGAATGCGCCCAAGCCCGCGAACTTCTTTCCCTTCGCCACCTCATTCATGTCGAGCAGGATCTGCTCGGCGCCATCCATGCCCCCCTTTTTCCGGCACTGGATGGGATACTGCTTTCCTTCCTCAGTCCGCGAATAGTAAAAGTAGGCACCGCGTCGCGTCGGCACGCTGAGGTCGGTCTGCTTGATGCGTCCGAGCATCTCTTTATAAAGAGAGTCCTCGAACGGCTTCAGCTCCTTGGTCATCGCATCGGTATACGCGTTCTCGACGTCCAGGTATTTGATGACCTCCGGATTCGACTTTTCGCGCAGCCAGAAATAGTTATCGACCATCGTGACGCCGTGGTGAGATTCGCGATGCTCGACGATGGGCGCAACCGGAGGAACCGGCGCGGCGGTCTGCGCAACAGCGATCGTACGCAGGTAAAACGAGAATGCAATTAAGGATACTCGCGGCATGTCTGATATTTTATGCGCTTTCGTACTGTGAAACGCGCTGGGCTCCAATGATCCACTGTGACGCGTTGTCGGCTATGCGCAGAAGTGCCAACCACGTTCCAGGGAGAGACCGTTAAGTGACATGTCTGAAAGCGCTGCGATAATCAAGAGTTTTTTTGGTTCCATCTTGCGCAACGTTGCTGGCAACGAATACACTACAACCGGACGGAGCGGCGGATAAGGCTCTGCTGGGAAGCAACCTGAGCGCCGACTCCGGGGCCAAGACCAGGTTGGGGCCGGTTTCGAGCCGAACTGAGCCCCACCGAAAAAATAATCAACTGGGATTGGCATCAACAGCGTAAAATCCCAGGGGTCGGCGGACACCTAACTCCAAACGAGCCGCGACGCCGAACAGATCCGCTCCCGGTATCTGAACATTGTGGCGCGCGAGCGTGCCATGGATGCGGTTCTTGACTCGCGTCCGCAAGTGCACAAGGAAGATGCGAAGGCGTAGTAGCTCACGTTGATCGCGAAGCTCGCCCGGTGGAATCCATACTTCCGGGAGAGTACCATTGCGAAGTAGGATTGCGAGCCCTCTCGCGTCGAGCTTGTCCGTTTTCTTGGTCAAGGCCATACGCCGCTTCGCTTCAACCGGATTGCACAGCTTGGGGCGGTGACCTGACCGCTCCATCTCGTCTACTAGCCAACTGTAACTACCACTGGCTTCCAACGCAACTGCCGAGTGCGGTGGCAATCGAGCTAGGAACTAACGGTAAAGCTCACGATCATGCGCGACGCGCAGTGCCTCGCCGGCCTGTCCTTTTTCATTCACCGCAACGAACACGGAGAACTTCTTGTGTGCGTCACATCCGATAAACTGTTCCATATTGCTGCAGCACCTCCACATTAGGGGTTTTGCTCGCAGTTTACGCAAAACCCCGCTGCAGCGCTTTCATAGCATCATTATCGGCGCGGATAGGCCAGATCAGCGACTAGGCCGTTTCTCGTCAAATTGATTCCCGAATGTATCAGTAAACGCTTAGCGACTTCACGGTAGTTTCCCGATTTGGGTCGCCGCGTTGTCAGGCACTAAGGTTCACGACAGCTCAATCGAATGTTCCGGCGCACGGTTAGGCGCGAGACGGCTCAATATCCGGTTGAGGCCAAAGGATCAATACGCCCTGCAGATTGCCCGAGGAGTGAACTACCGCCGGCAAGAGGAGACTCCCGCTCATCGAATAGAGCGTACCGAAGGTCAAGCCGGAAACTGTTGTGGCGGCGATACCACTCCAGCCTTGGTATGCGTGCCCGATGCCAAACACGAAAGATGTTAGGAGCACCAGTTCCGGAGTATTGATGTGCGGAAGGTAGAAGGAGAAGTAGAAATACAGGAACCCGCGGTAAAGGGACTCCTCCGCGATGCCCGACGCTATGCACATGATCGTGAACCACCTCAGTTCGTACATCGTGTCAGGCAGCATTATGGCCCCACCACGTGCCCGCATCCGATCTCGTAATTCCTGCCCCTTCCGTCGTTGTCGAATTGAGACGTATACAAAATAGCCGATGAAGGCGCTTCCAACGCAGGCGGTCATCCACCACGAGCGAGGCGCGACCAGTCCCAGGCTCACGGTCGGTAGGCCACCAAGGAACCACAGCCCAGCCACCGATGCGGTTACAACAACCTGCATCAAGACCGTCCGGCGATACAAGCGTGTCTTGTCTGGAGCCGCATCGGCGCGCCTGAGTTGACGCACTTTCCGATACGACAGCATCGGTGCAACAAGCGTCGCATAGGCTGCCAAGAGATGTGCGAACACGATAGTTATTCGGCCACCTTGGAGTTCCATCGGTAGTGAACGTCTCCGCCGCTCTCACTGACCACAACTTCTCCGCGTTCCGCGAGGCGCTTCAGAATAGTATGAATGGAGGCCAGCGGGTTCGTATAGGAACTCAGGTCGAAACCAGCGCCACGAAGCAGATCTCTAACCTTCTTAGCCGTGAACGCTTGAGAGGGAACATTGCGCAGCACATTTCGCACGGAGTCCGTAAATCCCGGCGGTCCCGCAACCATCTCGGCCAGTTTCTGAAGCTGGGCAGCACGCTCGTCTTCTGGCAGGAAATTCGCGTTCGCCGAGATAAGTTCCCCCGTATGCTCGATCTTTCGGTTCAGTTGGTCACGCTGCTCAAGCAGCTTACGCAATGCGAGAGAGTAGAAAGTGACTGTCTTGCGATAGTGCTTTACATCCATAGACATAGTTGTATCATGTCTAAACCACATGTCAAGATTAACACAATGATCGAACCCTGCACGGTCTAAGCGTCGGCGTGCGCGGTTTCTGAAGGACGCAACCCTTTGCCCCGCGAAAGGCGAAGTGCTACGGGCCAGTTGACGGTTTGTCGGCTATGCGCTGAAGTGCCTAGCATGTTCCAGGAAGAGACCCGTTAATTTACATTATCGGAAGGTATTGAGACCGCCAAATCTTTCCAGTAGAGCCGGACCGATTTGCCCTTGAGCGATGCCGCCTCCACCTGTCGCTGAGGACGTAGCCGAGGGTCAATGACGCAGCTCGTTGGTCGACGGTCGCACCTCAAACGGTTACGTTAGTTCTTTGTCATCGTCAGACCGGTTACCATGACATCTGTGTTGTGCGCGAAGCGCAGACCATACGTCCCGTCAGTTGATTTCAGTTTGCCGCCGGTTACCAGCAGCGCCTTGTCATAGCTGGCCACCACCGTCCCGTTGATGGAGCATTCCACCTTGCTTCCCTTCACAGACAGGGCGACATCTTGACTCACGGGCTGGCCTTGTCCCGCAGCCTTGTGAACAGCGTCATTGGCGTCGCCAAGAAAGCCATTCATTTTGAACGGTGCCGGTCCGAATCCGCGCACGATAAACTTGCCGTTTCCGTAGGCCGCACAGTAGAGGTCGGTCTGGCCCGGCGTTCCCATGTCACTGCCGCCGATGAACACTCCGTAGGGGTGCGGATGCGTGTTGAGGTTCATGTACTTCGGCTCATGGAATGTGGCCTTCACCGTGTAGTCCCCGGATGCGTTTGCGCCGTTCGTCCAGTAGGTCGCGGCGGGACCCGTGATGGCGTGGAGGGAGTCACCTTCCTGCGACAGCTTCGCATCTCTGATGCTCATGCCCGCTCTTTCTTCTGCGGCATCCACGTCGCCGTCCCAACCCGCAATTTTGACGCCGCCATCGCTGACGGCGCGCGAGCCATCCGCGGTGCGGCTCCCGGGAAAGCCGACGAAGGGGCCCTTTACGTACAACAGTACGGCGAGCAACGCCACAATCGCGAACAGGGAACCGAGAACGATCAGGGTGATCTTTTTTTTCATTTGCGCTGAGTCAAAATATCCGCATCAGGAGATTATTCTTCACCGCAGTATAATCCGTTTTGGCCTCCGCCGCGACCGACGGGGCCCAATAACTTCCGAACACCGGACAAACCGGGAGTTAAGCTTGTTGCCGTTACGCAGGTTCTATCCTGCTTTAAACCGCTCAGATTTTCAGATTGTCTATTACTGAGCGGGCAAAGCGGCATTCAAGACGTCGGGGGTCTTCACGTGTTCGGGGCGGATGCCAACCGGGATCACGCGGTTGCGAAGCCTGCACGGGAGTGTTGTACGTTCCAGGAGCCGGACAATCCACGGAAGCCGGGCTGTTTTCTGGCTGCCGAGGCCATGCCCGGCGATTCGTTTCTGGATCAGCGCCTGCACGCTCTGCGTGATCCGGGTGGGGAAGGAACGGCGGCGCTGGATTTTGGCAAGATCCTCGGCGCTGACAGCGCCTTCGCCAAGGGGGCCTGCCAGTATATTGGCCGCCGCGACGGCGTCTTGAATGGCAAGATTGATCCCGACACCGCCGACGGGAGACATAGCGTGGGCCGCATCGCCGATGCACACCAAGCCGGGGCGATGCCACTGCGGCAGGCGATCCACTCTCACGGTCAACAGTTTCAAATCGTTCCAATCGCGAAGCTCCTCCACGCGGTCTTCAAGGAAGGGCGCGAGTTCGACAATGGCCGCGCGAAAGGCTTCGATGCCTTTTGCCTGCATCTCCGCGATAGCTGCTTTCGGAGCCGGAACACCGCACTGCCAATAGTCTCCGCGGTCGGTCAGGAACAGGGCCTTGCCGCGATCGGCGTAAAAGAACAACTCCGGGTCGTTGGCGAGCCTCGACAAACGCATCCACAAAACGTCGGTAGGAGCGCCCAAGTCCTCAACCCGCAAGCCGGAGCAGTCTCGGACCACGGAATTTCGGCCATCGGCGCCCACCACCAGGGTTGCACGCACCTCCAGCGGACCAGCCGGAGAGTTCCCCCGGACACCCACAATCCGCCCATCCTCTTCGATCAGGCCGGTAGCCTCGGTTTCCATTCTGAGGTGGAACGTGGGATAGCGTCGCGCTTGTTCGGCCAGGAAATCAAGAAACTCCCACTGTGGCATCATCACCATGAAACGGCAGTGCGTCGAGAGGAGGGAAAGATCGCCCAACAGGATTTCATCGCGTCCTATCCGAGCGTAGATCCGGCTAACTTGCTTTTGATGCGGCCGCTTTAGAAACTCATCCAGCAGGCCGAGCTCGTGCATCACTTCCAGCGTCGAGGGATGAACCGTGTCGCCACGGAAATCGCGTAGAAAATCAGCATGCTTCTCCAAGACCAGGACCTCGATTCCCGCCCGCGCCAGCAGGTACCCCAGCATCATCCCGGCTGGTCCTCCACCCGCGATACAGCACGTTCCCTTTGAGGCCGCCATCGATTGTCCCTCCCGTCGCAGCCCTAGAATGCTACGAAAAACCAGCTGCCGGGGAGTACGCCGGAGTTAATCGGACGTAACTTGAGTACGCGTACCTCACGATCTACCACGGAATCACCGCAGTGATAGCACCCTGCGTGGCTTCCTGAACTGGCCGGTTCATCAAGAACCGCTGCCCGTCCCGGGATAGGTCATATTGATTCATCCAAACGCGATTCCGGGTCAGGAACCGAAGGCCCGTCGCAAACAACGGTTGAGGAGGTCCGCATTCGAACGCGGTACTTAGGGCATGACCTGCCAGATCCACGGCGACCGACATCAGGATTCCATCCAGCGAAAGATAGACGAGTTCCCGCCCATCGCGGCGCCAATGCGGTTGCACGCCGCCCTGACTCGATACCTGCCACTTGTGATCCCCACCGGGAAAATCCCGAATATATGTCTCGAATCTCCCGGTTTCATTCGACGCGTATGCGACCCATCGCGGTGCTTGGCCGCCGAGCGCCGGTGAAAACTCCGCGTTGATCTCCTGAAAGGAATGTTTGAGAAACGGATGCGCGTTCGCCCCCTCCTGCCCCCTGCCGAGCGTCGCGACCCAAGTGTGAAGGTTCCGATAATCGGGGACTTGGGACGTGTAGGCAACGAACTGCCCGTCGGATGACCAGTGCGTCGGAAACTTGGGACCCTCCGTGTCGAGCACGCACTTGGCCGCTCCGCCGCTGAGTACCCGGCGGAAGAGGCCCATGCGGCGGTCGCCTCCGCGGCTGAACAAAATCTCGCTACTGTCCTGGGCCCAAACGGCACTCAATTCGGGCACGGCAAGATCCGCATCGGTGATACGGAAGACGGCGTTTTCGCGGAGAAGGTCCATGATCCAAATCGTAGGCAAGCCGGTGTCCGGATCATCGTGTCTGTTCACCGCCACGTACCTCTCATCTGGCGAGAGGTTGATCGAAAGATAGTCATTGCGCATGCCCGCCGCGGATATCGACTCTCCCTGCCTGTCCAACCAGGTGAGCTGGAGGTTCTCTGCACAGCCTGCTTGATACAACAGGACCCCTTTGCTCGAAACAGAGAACCTGGCCTGATTCCAACGTTGGTAGCCGATTTCCGGAACAATTACCGCCCGTTCTCCGCTCAGCTCCAGATTCTGCCAGTCAAACGGCTGCGCGATCAATGCGCCGTCGTGCACGAACAGCAAGGACGGCCGGTGCCCGCTCAGAACCGGAGCGTATGCCGCGCTGGCGTCAGCGGTTACGAGCACTTTCGAGCTGCCCGAATCAAGTGAGGCGGCGCGGATCGATGAGGCGCCGGGACGCGAACAGGCCGCCAGATACAGAAAGTGATGGCCGTCCGGCAGAAACTGCGGGAATCCATGCGCAATCTCCGCGCGCGACTCATCGAGAGACGTGACAGGAACCGGCGACCCACCGGCGTCCGAGACTTGGTAAAGGATGCCGATGGGCCGCGGGCAGAACAGGATCACTCCGTCCGGGCTCCACGCCGCACCTTTACCCACGACCACATCCGCAATCTCCCGCGCCGGACCTCCGCTGATTTCGACCGCCTTAAGCATGTTCGGCACGGAGAATCCGATGGATCGACTGTCGGGCGACCAGAACGGCCAGGCTGCATTGTCCGTTCCCGCCAGAAGTTTCGCCTCGAGCGAATCCAGCGCCCGGACCCACAGCATGATCCTTCCGTTCAGGGCAGCCGTGAACGCGAGGTTGCGGCCGTCCGGAGAGACCGCAAAGGATTCGAATGTGGCGTTTTCCGGTGGCAATACCGAGAGCCGCAGCACGCCTGCCCCGGACGATTGCACAAGCCACCGCTCGGTGAACTCGGGAACGTAGCGGCCTTTCGGCAACGAGATTAAGATCGGATCCGCGCCGCCCTCCGCCTCGTAATAAGCACCGAGCCGGTCTCGCAGCCGTCCCGCCTCCACTCGCACAATCGGATCAGACTTTGAGTCGAAGGACGCGTTTCGCCCGAGGACTTCGATGGCGATAATCGATTCCTTGATCTCGCCGTCGCGGCCTTCCAGTTTGCGCTCGACCACATGACGCAGGAAACGGCGGGCTCGCTCCGCTTCAGCGAAAGCCGTGCCGGCCAGTATACGGTCGAGTTGCTGGCGTACGCGCTGGGTGTCCACGGTCAATATCTCATATGTTACGGCCGGGCTGAGGAAACCTGTAAATACGTTCGGTCGCGGTCACCAGACGAGAAGCGCCCGGAAGCCCCCCTTGGAGGAAGTTGATTCGGGATTGCCCATAAGTAACGGCGTACCGTTTACTAATCCATCCGACGTATAGTCGGCTATGCGCGAAAGTGCCAGCAGCACGACAATGAGAGCCTGTTATCACGTATTATCGGTAGCTATTCTGCTCCCTTGGCTCTTGCCGCGATGCTGCGCTTCGACCACTTGGCGTTCTATTCTTAATTTCCGTGTACGCAGCATGCGGTTGGCAATCGTGCGACAGCCGGCGTAGCTTTCTGGGGGGAACGGAATCGGCTCGACGTAGTCGGCTCCTAAGCGACGCCGCCTGGCTGCCAGAATCGCCTCAACGGCGGCTCGTTCCCGCTCGGCAGGAGCCGCTGCATTCTCCAGCCGGCGTATTCTGCTGATGATCGCCCTCATGTAGGCCTTGCTTAGAGAAGCTCCACCGTTATTCCAGGTGCGCTGGCAGTGGCTCCAGTGGGCAATCGTGTTGGTCCGCTCGGCTTGCTGCTTCCATCGCCCGATTCACGAGGACCCTACTGGGTAGACGGGGGCAGGAAGTTGGTTTATTTAGCTTCCGACTTTAAACTGACAGCAGTCGATATCACCGCCGATCCCTCATTCCAGCCCGGCGAACCCAGAGGGCTCTTCCAGTATCCTGCTCCCGCCCCGTATTTCGCCCTCGACGGCCGAATGCTTGTTGCCGTGCATGTGAGTCCAATCGTGCCCGCGCCATTTACGGTGGTCCTGAACTGGCCGTCTGGGTTGAAAAAATCAGGCCAATGACCTCCGAACGATGGCGACAAGTGGAAGCCCTATAGCACGCGGCTTCTGAAAGAGAGCCGAGCCGGCGTAGCGCGTTTCTGGATCGACAGTCGATCCGGCGAGTCGCGGACAACGGCGTGTAAAAGTTGGGCTGAAGCGCTTTACTCGCGGCTAGTCGGCAAGGGTTTACTAACGGCGGAAGGCAGCTCTCCGACCGATTTTCACATGGCCGTCGAACGGCCTAGTCGCTGATCTGGCGTTTGAGTGCCGATAATGTAAATTAACGCGCGCTCTATAGCCGCCTATTCAGGGCCTACTTCAGAACCTCTGGCACGCCCTGGGATTGCGCCACAATCCGTGCCTCAAACAGGTCAGGCTAGACGCGAGTTCCTGTTTTCTTCCTCTCGCAGTATGCGAAGCGCGATCTCTCTGAGCGTAAGCATGGCGTCTTCTGGAATAACGGCCCAGTTTCTCAGTTGGAGGGCGTCACGCTCAGGCACGGGATCCCCATTGGCAAGCATTTGGAGGACGCGCTGCGCCAATTCTGCTCTGGCGGACATAACCCAAACCTGTTTCGGTAACCACGATTTTACATTAACCGTTTGAACCTGAACGTCAATCCAACGCAGCTAGCTGCCGGTGAGCAATTTAGGCCAGCGCCGTTCCCTCAAGTCTGCCATAGTTGAATTCACCTCGATCAAAGAGCCCTCCTTTCGTTAGTGCCGGGCGCTCCTCTTCCTTCCGGGTAGAACGGAGCACCAATGCAGGGCGAATACTATAAACTCAACACTCCCACCTTGGCGATCATGAGCCTTCCGAACGGCAAGCGGATTCCAGTAACCGTGCCGAAAGGCGCTGTCGTGAAGGTTGTGAATGGCCCTTTGGACGGCACGCGGCTCGTAGACGTTGAATGGGACGGCGAAGCGGTGATGATGTTTACCATTGATCTGCGCGAGCGTGGGACGCTGATTGCTCAGGCATCCGGAGAGTAGATTTACTCTCAGCAGCCGTGCTCGGTTCGATGTAATTCGAGCAACAGGCGAGCGTTCTACGATGCCAGTCGGGCCTCTTCGATTTCTCTCAGCAAGTCCATGTAATCTTTCCTGGACATGCTGCCGAGATGTTCGCTGGTCAATACCTTGGTGGCGGCTGAAAACTTTTCGGTCGCTAGCGACTATGCTTCAGTGAGAGCAGCTTGAATCTTGCAGGCCACGGACCTTTATCTGTCGGAGAAAGAGGACCTCTCAAAAGTGGCAAGCAACTCTTCAGGCGGCAAGCGAAATTATCGCACAGCGGCTATGTAACGCAGTTCGGCAGACGGAGAACCCTAGTCATTAATCCAGCTTATCGAACGGCCAGTCGCATGTTATCTTTCGGGCAATCGCTGCATGGCGTTGCTCGCATACACCCAATGGTCCTTCTGTCCCACTCGGGATCGCTTGCGCGCACACTACGAAGCCCTTCTCGATGCATATCGTGAAGCGTGGCTGCATCACCTGGGGCTTGAAGGAATTGAAGCGGCCAGCACACAGAGTCGACAGCAATATCGAGAATGCGATGAAGCCCGTGGTGTATGGTTACGGCATTGCAAACAACACGCCTGCCAATGAGCATTTACGTCTGGCTTCGGTCGGCGGCCCTGGCGGTGCTCCGCCGCCCAATTTGCCGGGACATCCGCATCTCGGGTGTTCGGCCCATCAAGAATTGTCCTGAAACACCGCGCGGTTCACCCAAAAGAATCTGAATCTCGTGTTGAAGCCGGCCCGCGCTGCTCAGCCGAGAAACCCGAGCGGGCACGGTGGTGCGGGGATGGAAGCGTCAGGATAGCAACTCCGACAAAAGCGGCCCAGTGACGTCGTATCGCTCCTCAAGGGCAAAGGCGTGAAGACCGGGCCTCTGAAGCTGCTGTTTTGACCCGAGATGCAGTTCGAAGTTGAAGTTGTGGCTCCCCGGCCACGTTTCGGAACAAGGTTCACGGCACGATGTTTTTCGTGGGTAAGCTAGGTGGGCTATGAACCGTATTACGAATCGCGGCTGGGCACCCAGCGTTTTCCATGAGAACCACTAACCCACTTTTCGCATAATCCACGTTGTGAGACCGAGATCCACGACGTGCTCGGCGAGCGCTGCTGGCCCAATGAGCGTGACATTCTCTTGGTCGATGGACAGATTGGAAAGGAAGCTACCGATGGCAAAGTGCAACCAATGCGGGGCTGAGACGGATTACTACAAAATAGACCTTCCGACATGCCTGGTCTGCTTAGCAGGTCTGGCTAGTTTACCGAAACCAACGCCCAACGACGTGCAACTAAGCCTTCCCCACGATAGAGATTGCTTCAACAAAAATTGAGAAAAGTGTGGCTGAAGGCCCACCTCAGCTAAAGTCACGTTCCCGATGGACTGCCAGCTCTGTAATGCACAAACTCTGAATGGCAGCTCACTATGGTGCCGTCGTGCAGTGGGACCTGCTTGAACCAGTCGGATACAGTGCGAGGCAGCTGTAGAGGATCTATCTGGGAGGTATCGCAATGAAGTCCAAACGAGCCATGTTGATTGCCGGCGCGAGCTTGCTGTTGGTGCCCTCGGCGGTGCTCGCGCATCATACGTTGAAGGCACAGTTCGACATGAAACAAACCATCGCCTTGACAGGTGCTGTCACAAAGATGGACTGGAGCAACCCTCACGTGCGGCTTTATCTTGACGTCAGAGACGAAAGTAAGAGGGTCACTTGGGAGCTGTATATGGGCAGTCCGAACCAGCAAATGATGAACGGCTGGAAGATTGACACCTACAGGCGCGGCGACCGCGTGCGCGTAGACGCCTATCCAGCCAAGGATGGATCGAGCGTCGGATTTGCAAAGACAGTCACAGCGGTTTACGGACGAATGTTCTCGGCTCCGCCCGGCCCTCCGAATCAAGGAGGTCGCTGCTCGACTTTGCACGTCTCATGGAACGGTTCGATCGAACCGGCGTCAGCTTCGTATCAGTGACCCAGGAGTCTAACACCGCGACATCGATGGTGTACAGGAAGGCGCAGAACGTTGGGTGAAACTCAGACGAGTATATTCGGGATGTACATTGAAGGTCCGTTCCGTGTTCGCTATGTAGCACTCATGTTCGCTGATGTGAAGCTTCTGAATCGCGAAGTTGTTTCCGACTAAACGTGCGGCTGCAGTTAATTCAGGGCTCACGACGGATTCTGGCGAGCGCGTGTGGGCAGCACCAGTTTCTGGAGTGTAGTCGTATTTTGGGGACGTTCCGGGATCGACTCACCCTTGCCATAGAGGATCGCACGTTGACGGAATGGGTGTTCACTTCCCTTGGCTATTCTACAGATGCGCCTCGTCCGCTTTTCGGAGAGTCGGGCGATGCACCGTCTTGAAAAACCAATCGGAAACGCCCGGGTATTACTGCGCCGGGACCACGCTTAGCTAGGATCGTATATTGCTGCCATCAGAATCCATCAGCCATCCCTCTCTGATTACCAGACCGCCCGTGTGGTCTTCGATCATCGAATATAACCCAGAGCCTGCAAACTGACCGGAATAATCCAACAACTCGTCGCCCTTAACGCGCAGCAGGCCTCCCGAGGTTCCAATCCACAGATTTCCGTCACCCGAGCCCAGGAAAGACATCACGCCCATCAGTCTCTCGTTCGACAAGGCCAGAACAACTTCCGAAGTGGCACGCCTAGCACTTGACCGGCACATGCAAAAACACAGTTGCTGAGAGTACGATCATGAACCGGCACGATGTCCGCCAGAACTGAGTTGGCGCGGCGCGTTTTGCAAATGCTTAAGGCCGGAGCTTCTGTGCCTACACAAGACGCCCTTCAATTGCGAAACTGGGATGTCACCCCTGAAGATTCTGTGCTTCCCCTGGAAGAGACGCACGCCGCATCCTCAGTGACGAAGAAAATGCTGAGTCACGATGGGCTTGATCCTAAGCCGCTTGGTTAAACGTTTCGCGTGTCTCCCATACCACCGCGAAAATCTCCCCAGGGGGCGGAAGGATCGCGAGAAGCGCATTTCGCGCTTCAGGGCTTCCGGACGGAAGCCACCCTGTCGCTCTGGGGACCGTGTCGATCCCTTGAACAACGGCTCTAATCAATTTGGTAGGCATTGAACGGATCCGCGAGAAACCTTCAGTGTAGACTAATCGCTAAAGATTACAAGCCAGCCAAAAGGCCAGTACCGTACCTACAGGGTTTGTCTGCGTCGTTATTACTATGATTTTCAACGAGACTCCATCTCTTTGCTCGCCAAGCGTACGGCAAGAGGTCAACGGGGTGAGCGACGCTTGCCTGCTCGCTCCACCAGCTACTGCGCCTGTATGTCGCGAAGGTAGCGGGCCAAGTTGTCGATTCGAACCCGGCCCAAATCTTGATCCCGCTCGATGTGCGAAAAGACCGGCCCCCACACCGGCATCTCGCCGGTGCCGTGTCCGTTCGGTAACTGCCCCTCACCGGAGATAATTCGTTCAATGCGCATTAACGGAAACGTTCCGCCGTTGCGCGCTGCGATGCGAGTTAAGTCAGCCGGCTTCACTTTGAGCGACTTGGCCATGGGGCCGTCACCCTTGCCGTCGTCGCCGTGACAGGAGGCACAATAGGCTTTGGATAAGGCGGGCCCTTGTATGGAATCGATCAGCTGCGTCTCTTTCGCTTTCAGCTTGCGGGGACTCTGCGCAACGGCGAGGTTCCCCACCAGCAGCACTCCACACGCGACCAAACCGCCCAAGAGTTTGTGGTTCATGGTGACTCCTTACGCACCTCTCAACAAGCAACTGAAGGACCACCGGCCACTTACAGCGGTTCCAGCGAACGCCTGACCTGGCTCGGGCCGGGTTTGGGTGGATTCCCGCCGAGAGCAGATTGACCGCGGGCCGTTAGATGACGAAATACGGTCGATATGCGAGAAACAGCTGGATTACGAATCGAACCTTCGAATATGTCCGAGACGTCGGCGCGTTTCATCGCTTTGGCGATGCCCGGCTCAGCGAGGTCACGTGAGGCGATCACTAGGGCAAAGATTCAGTGGGGATAATAACATCACGATAATCTCGAAGGCTAGAAATCTGCCTGAAGCGTAAACTTCCCATCCGATTCAAGGTTGGTCATGTTATAGCGTTTGCCATCCACCCACGTATGTAAGCTGCCGGAATTGACTGGGCCGAAAAGGGGCAGAAGCTGCCCCTTTGGATAACCTAAGAGCTGACCTGTAATAACTCTGTCCGGCTCATAGCCGGAAAGCGTGGCATCCATCTCCTTCAGTTCCGTCCCGACGATGAAGGTGATCTTTTGCATTGGCGGAAGGTGTTCCATATTATTTCCTTGATTCTGACTTGAACGCCGTTGCTCGATGGGAGCCTTCGGCGGCAGCTAATGACGGCGAATATGCTCAAGCTGTTTACCGCGTTGACCCAGGGAAGCTCCACACAATTCCCTTGGGGGCTCGCACATGAAGACTAAGCAGCTCGGGGGACGAGGCGAGGTGCACTTTCAGCCAAACGGAGCAAGGCAAGTGTATTAGTTGAGAAAATCTTGTTGCGATCTCCAGCATCGGTGATCGTGTCGTCTACCAGATCGATGTGCAGCTTCGGGCTCATTGGAACCGGCCCGAAATCGGTTCCAAACAGTACGCGGTCGACGCCGCACATTTCGATCATGGCCTTGAGGCCGATCGCGCTTGGACCCATGGTGTCCACATAAATATTCGACTTGAAATACTCCGAAGGCTTACGGAGGTTCTTATCCACCTTCTGGATCGGTGGGTTTTGAATGCCTTTGTAGTTCAAGTCCCAGTTCCAATCGAGTCTGCAAACCACGGGGGCGAGGGCTCCGCCCATGTGAACGAAAAGAACCTTGAGCTTGGGGTATTTGTCGAAGACGCCGCTATAGATCATGCGAGCCGCCGACAGCGCCGTATCGAATGGCCGGCCTACGGCTTCGATAAGCCTGTACTGCTGCATTGAAGCAGCGCCTATCGATACCAGGGGCGGATGAATATGAACGAGAACATCCTTGTCCTGCGCGTACTCCCATAGCCATTCGGCTTTGGGCGAGTCGAGAAAAATCTGATCTGGACCGGCCCCGTAGCTGGTCGAAATGCTTATGGCACATGCTTGTTTGTTGGAAATCAGCGGATCAATGACATTACGCGTATTCTCTTCAAGAGCATGAGCGTTGGCCATGCAGGCAACATCATAGGGGAATCTATCCCGAAGTTCGAAGGACTCGTCGTTCAAGAATTTGAGCGTGTCGATGGTGCTCGCTTTAACGATGTGCTGAGCGAATGTCTCCACTTCGCCGCCATAGCTGTTCACGCAAGACGACACCCCACTCTGTCGCTGAATCTCCATCGAATAGTCAACGTCAACCGACTCGCGATAGAAAAACATTTCGCCAGCATTGGCCTGCGGCAACGGCTTCGAGTCATCAAAGCCTATATTCTCAACGAATTTCTGACGCAGCTTCGGACCGAAAATGTGTCGGTGAGTGTCGATGATGCTTCTGGTTGCTTGGTATTGGGTCATTTGGAGCTCCTTGGGATGGTGGATGATCTTGGGCTGTCGATAGACCGTAAGGGAGGTTGGGTCGGCTTTTCTGCAGGCAAGCCCGCTTTCCCAGCGACCTCCTGATGTTCCTCATTAAATCTGGACGTTGCCCATTTGCCGTTGGTGCAATTCGTGACGATTGCACGTTCCTGCTTGGAGATCTGCGGTTTCTTCTGGTAATAGACGCCGAGGGCGTCATCGCCTTGAGCAGGTCGGCTTCTGAAGCCATAACGGGTAAGGACCTGGACATATGCCACGCTCGCGCAGGATGTAGCCCAGGGCTTCCTTCTGTTTCGGACTGAATTGTTTCGCTGGGATCTCGGCATATGGACCCAAGGTGGGGGCTCTGGGACGCTTGTCGTTGTTCTGGCATGATCTCTCTTTCGCTAATGAAGGCTACTGGTTACGGTACAATCAAAGATCCATTCACTCTCACTGCGCGCGGCCTTCGGCGTGAAGTAGACCAGCGGCCTGACTTCCCAAGTCGTTTCTCGCACACTTATCAGAGTCTGGATGTTTAAACGCCTCTGGATCGCGAAGTTGAAGGGATGATGATGTTTCAGCCTGCGCTGAAATCGAGAACTACGCGGGAAGCCACATCGCCATGCTCGAGGCGATCGAAGACTTGGTTGATCGCAGACAGTGGCTGCAGCTCGATATCGGCCTTGACCTTACCTCCGACGGCGAAGGCCAGCGCTTCCGCCATATCCCGACGCGTTCCGACGAACGAACCGCGGATGGTGATACAGTTCGCCACCACGTCGAAGAGCGGGACCGGAAATTCGCCCGGCGGCAAGCCGACCAGGACGCAGGTGCCGCGCTTTCGGGTCATGCCAACGCCCTGCTTGAATGCGCTAAGCGAAGGCGCGGTAATAAGTACCCCATGCGCTCCGCCGCCCGTCTCCTTTTTCACAGCGACTGCCGGATCGCCAGATTTCGCATTGATTACCAGATCGGCACCGACGACCTTGGCGTGAACGAGCTTGCCGTCATCGATATCGATCGCGCAGACCAGGAGTCCCATAGCCTTTGCGTATTGGATGGCCAGATGCCCGAGCCCACCAACGCCGGAGATGGCGATCCACTCCCCAGGCCTCGCGGAGGTCTCTTTGATTCCCTTGTAAGTGGTAATGCCGGCGCAAATGAGCGGCGCAGCATCCGCCGGCTCAAGTCCGGCAGGCACGTGGGCAACGTAATTCGGGTCTGCCAGAAGGTAATCGGCGAACCCACCGTTCTTGGTATAACCGCCGAATTGTGCTTGCGCGCACACGGTCTCCCAACCTGTCAGGCAATATTCGCAATGACCACACGCCGAATAGAGCCAAGGCACCCCGACACGATCACCCTCCTTCACCATTGTCACGCCCGAGCCAAGGCCGGCAACCAGTCCGATGGCTTCGTGGCCAGGAATGAACGGGAGAGCGGGCTTCACTGGCCAGTCACCATGCGCGGCATGGAGATCGGTATGGCAAACGCCACAGGCCTCCGTCTTAACCAGGATCTGGCCGGCCCCTGGGGAGGGGATGTCTAATTCCTGAAGCCGCATAGACTTTCCGAACTGCTCCACCACCGCGGCGTGCATCTTGCCGCGAGCGGGAACACCTCGATCCCGAAGCAGTGGCTCCTGTAGCCGATCGAGAATTGCTGCGCGCGTCTTGGATGACATAGGTAAAGCCTCGTTTCAAAATTCGAACGCTACTACGCCAGTGCGTTGATGGGAACAACGCAAACTAGCTTTTTGTTGACAAAATCCTGGATGCCCAGGTAGAGAGCTCGCGTCCGTGGCCAGAGTTCTTAATGCCACCAAGGGGCAGTTTCAGCGCGGTCCAGGTCGGATGATTGACGAAGACCATTCCGGTCTCAATTTGAGAGGCCACGCGCTTGCCTCTTTCTATGTCCACGGTGAACACCGAGCCACCCAGCTCTTACTTCTACTAGGACAGTGAGCAACCCGGATGTGCGCAGTCGCAGGAGATCTCCACCTCTCCTTTCGCATCTTTGCAGCGCTGGCTGCAATATGTTTTGTTCTCTGTTACGATGCACCGGCAGGCCGGGTGCGCACATTTTTTCTGCCCAATATTAGCCATTGCAATGTACCTTTCCCATGCAAATCTTCACGCGGCATTCAGGAGAGCAGCAGGGAGGGATTCCGTTCCATTCTCGCGATTCCGCTCGGCGGCATCCTGGCACTGGATACAACAAGCCGCCCATGGCACGGCTGCGAGGCGCTTGGGGCTGATCGCCGATTTGCATTCCATACATCCACCGAAGCTGCCCTCGTGTACTCGGCGCAATGCGTCTTTGACATCTCGCAACAAGTTTGAATCGCGATCTACATTGCGAATCGCCAAATCTCGCTCCGTCGCGGACTGAATCTCATCCATTTGGTCCGCGCTCTTCTCGATTGCGATGCCGCCCCGCCTTTCCAATGTTTGAATCAGCTCTGACTCTTTTCGTTCGAGGATCTCTTGGAATGCGTTGATCTCGTTGTGTCGTGTCTTCATGGTCGTCGAGTCTTGTTCCCTGCACGGGGTGGGCCACAAAAAAACGCCAGAGTAATTGAGATGCCATTCGCCAGTGGGCTCGTGCCTGTGACCACCACCGGCCACGTGACCACATATGGTTACATAAAGCCAGGCTTTTCGGCGCGCTGTGGGGGCACATGGCCGATGCCGTGTCCAGAGGAAAATGGAAACGCGGAAACCGCACTTGTCTTTGCTAGCCATGGCGCCTTAGTAGAATCCCGGTGCAAGACGCAGGCGTTAGCGGATTGTGTCGAAAAGGCTGGCGTCACCGAAGAAGAAGTGGCCTACCTGGATGATGATTAGCCGAATGTACAGCTGCTGCAACACGCTGGTCTAGCAAATTTTGGTGGCCGGCGGGGCAGATGACCTGCATACATACAACCAGATTGCACAGACAGAATGTCGCTATGTTAACGTTAGAGGCTTTCTTCCAAGGCGTCCCCTTCGAGCGTAGTCACGAGCGATGCCAGCATACAAGAGGCGGCCCAATTAAAATTATGGTGCTTGGCGCAGGAGTTCAAGGGACGTTGTATGGTGTTCGCCTCGCGCGAGAAGGTCATGATGTGACCCTGATCGCACACGCGGCGCGGGCGGCAGAGCTTCGGCAACGAGGAGCCATTATTGAAGATGCGCTGAGCGGGCGAACCGAAACGGCTCGTCTAGCGATCGAAGAACATTTGGTTCCGACTGCAGAAGCCGCAGTGTGTCTCGTGACCGTGCGTCGCGAACAAATCCAGGAGGTTCTGTCTGATCTTGCGGCAGCGACGGCAATCAGCCGCATCGTCTTCATGGTCAATCATGCCAACGGTTCCGAAAGCATTTTCAATGCTCTGAGCCGCTCGCGCGTTGTCCTCTCATTCCCCGGAGCCGCGGGCAGCATCGACAATGGGGTGGATCGCTACGTCGAGATCAAGCAACAGCCGACGGCGGTCGAATCCAGCGCTCCGGACATTGTCTCGCTCTTTAGGGGCGCAGGTTTTCGCGTTACCCGTGTGTCTGACATGGACGCGTGGCTCCGTCGTCACGCTGTCTTCGTCACGGCCGTCGCTGGAGCACTTTACGAGGAAGGCGGCGATGCCGGACGCCTTGCGGCGAGCCCGGAAGGCGTCAGCACATTCATTGAGGCGGTCCGGGAAGGCTGGGCCGCGCTGGATCGGCAACATGTCCAGGCCGCTCCTGTCGCTCTTCGCACCATAATCTCCTCGGTTCCGCTGCCATTTGCCATCTCTTACTGGAGTCGCCTTCTCGGTTCCGAGCGCGGGGATTTGTATTTCGCCCAACACGCACGACACGCCCCAGTCGAAATGGCGGCGCTCGCCGCCGACGTACGAGAGTTCCTTGGGCGAGTTCCGACCCCACGTCTCGACGGGCTTTACGCCGCTATTGATCGTGCGGCGGTCTACTCGCCAATGCAACAGGCAGATTATTCATCGAATTAACTAACCCTTCTTGTGTAGTTATCGACTGGGTAGCTCCTCGTGTAGCCTGCACTGTTGTCGTAGGAATAATTGGTTGGCGTTCCTTGATATAGCTCATCAGAGCTGTGTTTAATCCGCATACTTCGGACGGGCCGGATCCCTGACCAGGCGCGACCGATGACGGTGGGTTTCATCTTTGCCGAAAGGTTCGCGGACGAAAGTGAGCACTTTTGAACAGACGGCCCGGAAACTAGCGTGCTAACGTACAATCCGCCGCTGAAGCGTTGCTCGTAAATAAAGACGCAGTCTTATTAAGCGAAAGGACCCTCATGAAGCGGCTCTCTCTCTCGATACGTCTGACGGCGTTTGCCGCACTCATCGCCCTCTGCCTGACGGGCCAGACCAAGAAACAAACACACTCACTCCGCGACAAGGCTACGTTCCTTGATTTCGTGACCGCTGGCTTGGTGATCACTATCAACTCAGCTGCGATCGCTAGCGACGGCGCAATCACCGTTACATATACTTTGACTGATCCCAACGGCTTACTACTGGACGCGACCGGCGCC
>Ga0206831_1017_pt1 | contig 70762 bp, 66 predicted proteins | sample Alteio_BWOrgCont_73_FD_152876 | JGI IMG/M metagenome (GOLD analysis project Ga0206831, IMG submission 152876) | Enriched cells from forest soil in Barre Woods Harvard Forest LTER site, Petersham, Massachusetts, United States -... | ecosystem: Environmental > Terrestrial > Soil > Temperate forest >...
GGGCGGGATGTTGGCTAGCGGCATCTCAAACTCGAAGGCCAATGTGTTTGGCCGTCCTGATTTGGGCTTCGTGACGCGCACTGGCGCCGACTCGAAGGACTTCGACTTGCCGCGGAACATCGTTAGCTCGGCAGACACGCTGGGAGTCGCCACGGTCCCTGGATCGTAAACCTCGAAATAAACGTACAGCTTCTGGTTCTTGCGGAACACGCGCGTGATGTCGGGGATCAGCTTTTGGCCGTTCTCCACCAGCGGATGCTCGTTCAGTAGCTTCTTGTTGCCGCCCGCATTGCCGATGCTGGCCGACAGCGGCTCGCGCTGGTTGCTCCACACCACCGAGCTCATGCGCACCGATGTCTGCTTGCTCAAATCAGGAACGGTGAACTTCATTTCGAACGTTCCCATTTTGCCGTTCTGGTTTTCACGCGCCAGGAAACGCAAATTGTAATCGCCAGGCGGGAGAGTGACGCCAGTATCGTACTCGACGTGCCTTTGAGCTAGCTGCGCGGCGTTCTCCTCGGTCAGCTTCAGCTTGATTTCGTCGCGGATCCCGCCCAGCATTTTTCCGTGCGGATCGCGAATCTGTCCGATGAAATCGAGATCCGTGGTGGATTTGGGCGACAGGCCCAGCGCGGAACCCGCGATCCGGACTGTGATCGGGACGAAGTACTTATCGTGCCCGGTTTGGAAGTAATCCACCTCCATCGCCAGCGGCAGCTCGGTGAACGGATCGTCGAGCGTCAGCGCGTCTTCCAGCTGCCGTTCTTTGTCGCTGGCATTCATCTTGCCCCACACCTTTGCCGCGTAATAGCCTTTGCGATAGTCGATCTTGGCCGATTCGCCCAACGACGAAATCTTCACGCTAACGTGACGGTACTTTCCGTCCGCTGCCGGATTGGCGCTGTAGTAGCCCAGGACATAGTAGCTGTTAAAGTCGGCCTGCACCGCCTTGATGCCGAGCGTGAGATCGTTGCTATCCAGCAGAGCCTTCCCTCCCGTATCGGAAGCCAGCGTGTAAATGGTGTCCTGTGTATCGTGAAACGAAGTGCGGTTGCTGGCATACGTACTGCCGGTGAACACTCCGGTGCCCTTGGGCGAAGCTTGCGTCGCGTCTCCGGCCGGCGCCATGGCAACCAATCCGCGCGCGTCGATCGGATAGAACGCCACGTTCGCGCGCACGGCGGCGTTCACTGTAGCCCGAAGCTGCGACTGATTATCAACGCCCGTCTTGCCCACCCCGCTCGAGAAGTACACCAGCGCCTTTTTCTCCGGATACACAGCCAATTTGCGTGTGGCGTCTTCGAGCGCGCTCAGCTTGAGATCGGTATTGAAAATGTTGAACTCGGTGTCGTCGGCGGTGAACTCGCCACTCGTATCAGTGGAATCGGCGCCGGTTGCAGCCATGGCCGCCAGTTCGCTTGAATCGCCCACCCGCAGCGATTGAATCACGGTCACCAGCGTCTCGCGATCGCTGGTGAAATCCTGGACCACGCGCAGTTCGTTGGTGAGCGTCATGATCGACACGGTGTCGGACGCGGTCATTTGGGTATCGATGAACTTGATGGCGGCGTCGCGAGCGCGGATCTGCTCGGCGGGCTGCATGGACGAGAGATCGAAAAACATCGCGATCAGCCTCCGGTCCTTGAGTTCCTCCGGCTTTAAAGGAGGCGCTGGTTCCGCCTTCACTGGCGATGGGGTAGGCGTGGCTTCGGCGGGTCCACGAGTCTTCAGCGCCGGAACTGGCGCTTCGAGCGCGGGCAAGGTCTCCCCATTCAAGCGCTCCAGTTCGAACACTGCGATCTGCTGCGGCTTGCCGTCTTCAAGCAGGGTGAACTGATCCTTCTTTAAATCTTCGATCGCTTTGCCGCTCTTATCCTTCACGGAAACGTTGATGATGACCAGGTTGGTGTTGGTTTTGAAGTTCGGCGCCGGCTGGTCCTGCGCCAGCATCGCCGCGCAAACCAAGGCTGCCGATACGATTCTAAATGCGCAACTGGACATGGCACCCATCCTTTTAATGGTCACCTCTCTAGAAGCGGAACCTCACGTTGATGTCGGAGGTTCGCATGGCGCCTGCGGCTGTCGCCAGACCGTACTGGGTGGATCCGACTACCGTGTTCACGTTGGTGATGTTCACGTGATTCAAGGTATTGGTTGTCTCCAGGCGCAGCTCGATGCGTTTGCGGCTGCCCTCGCCGCCGATCGTGAAATAACGCCCAAAAGCCGCGTTGAGCGACCACGACCACGGCCCTGGAATGGTGTTGCGCCCAGCATCTCCAAGCTGGCCCGGCGCTGGAGCTGTAAACGCAGCCAGATTAAAGTATCCACTCCCGTCTTCCACCGGCAGACCGGTAGCCGCCGCGCGCCCGCTACCCACCACTCCGGTGCCTGCGATGTTGGACAAATTCCCCAAGATCCGCGCGGTGAGTGGCGTTCCATTTTCAAACAATGCGGATCCGCTCAGCGTCCAATTACGTTTCCACCAGCTGGCTTGCGCCGGAGTGCTAAGGACGTAGTTCAGGGTCAGCACGTTCGGCCGGTTGAAGCTCGACAAGCCGCGCTCGGCCCTCAAATCGAACGCGTTCTGCGCGACGACATTGCCGACGCCGCCAAACGTGGAACTGTCGTCAATGGACTTCGAACGGGTGTAAAGGGCGTTGAATGACATGTTGCGCGCGAAACGCCGCATCAGCCGCACCTGCCCCGCATGATAAACCGAATTCCCCCAGGAGCTGTCGTAGGTAAACTGCTGGGCGTTGGCGATTGGCAGGACTTGTTGCGACGTCAGAGGCGATGAGCCGGGCTCCGCGCGATTCGGGACCGTCTGGGTATCCAGGTCGGTGCCCTTGGTTCCCAGATAGTTGAGCTCGAAGAAAAACGATCGGCTCAAGTTCTGCTGTACACTGACGCTCCAGCTCTGAGCGTAGCCCACCTGGTAATTCTTTTGGACCGCGTATGTGTTCAGCACGGTCGCGTTCGTCGGAGCAGTGGCAAGCCCATTTTGGAGCGTCAGCACGTTAGTTTTGCTGGTGGTCAGTCTCTGTGTTTCGGCGAAGGGCGGCTGCTCGGAAAGTTCCGTGGCAAGCTGATTGAGCGCCGTCGGATTGTAGTAAATGCCGTAGCCCAGGCGCACCACCGTGGAGTGCTTCGCGCTCGGTTTCCAGGCCAGCCCTCCGCGGGGAGCAAAATCGTGTCGATCCGGCTCGACCAGGCTGTTCGGAAATTGGCCTGAGTAGGGCCCGGTAGCCCCCGCCAAAACTGGCTCGACCGCCGTGAAACCGGGCGCGATATCGAGATTTACAAGATGCCCGTACTTTTCCGACAGCGGCGAATAATATTCGTAGCGCAGGCCATACATCAACGTCAGGCTCGAATTCACGCGCCAATCGTCGTTCGCGTAAAAGTCATAAGCATTCTGGCGGAAGTAGGTGCTGGACCCTCCGAATTGAACTGAACTGGCGGCCGGCAGACCTAGCAAATAATCCGCGAAATCCAATCCGGTGTTGGGCAACGGCTGCCCGCTCGAATTGAAGGCGCTGGTGGCAATTCCATCGAAGGTGAACGTGCCGCGCGCGTTTTGGTCGGTAGTGGTGTTACGATCCTGGCGCTTGAAATCCGCGCCAAATGTCATCGTGTGATTGTGCTTTACCCAACTATAAGCTTCGCTTTCCTGGAAGTACTGCACCGCCGAATCCGACGGAATCGCATCTGTAAGGCTGGCAAAGTTGGTGAAGCTGAGCGTGGGCGGCCCGTAGTTGATCGGCTCCTGCGACGTTCCTTGGATGCCGAGGTCGGCTGCGATGTTCGTCCCGTACGAAAAAAAGGAGTTTTGCGTGGTGCGATTGCGGTTAAACGTGATTTGTGCGGTGTTGAGAGCGTTCGGGCCGACGTTGTGAACCCAGCTCAGGTTCGTGCTGTCGCCGAAACCAGTGCCAGGATCGAGAAAGCCGAACAGTTGAGCGGTGTCGCTCTTGCGCCGCTGAAAGCCCTCGGTCAACGCCAGCCGGTCGTTCTTGCCAAGGTTCTGGTTTAGACGAACGCTTACGTTGTCGGTATCGGCGGGAACGGCCGTTATAAACTCGTAATTGTTTACAACTCCCGGAAGATTTGGCAGCGGCATGTACTGGAGCAGCCCCAGCGCGGCCGGGTTGAAAAGGCTGCTTGGAATCACGTTACCGGCAAACGGCGCGCCGGTCGTAGGATTATAGATCGTCGGAACCGCGCCATTGACGACCGTATCCGAAAAATTCCCAATGCGCTCCGCGGCCGTCGGCACCGAGCCCACGTTGTAGGATACGCTTTGGCCGCGCGTGGCGTAGTAGCTCACCGTGAAGAACGTGGAGTCGCCTTTCAACAAATGCGGAATACGCAGGGGGCCACCCACCACCCCGCTCCAGCGGTAGTTGTTGAAATTCGGTTGTGGCTCGCTCTGCCCGCTTATCGAAAACTGCTTGGCGTCGGTGTCCGAGCCCTGCCACTGGATGGACAGGTTGCCGTGAATGCCCTGTCGCCCGCGATTCCTTCGATTGCCGATCAGCCGGCCGTTGCCGCCCGGACGATTACGGCCTCCTGGCCCGCCAAATCCACCACCGCCTCGTCCGCCGCCACCAAATCCGCCGCCACCGCCCGGGCCGCCACCGCCAAATCCAGGACCACCAGGACCACCTCCGCCCGGAGCCCCGGGGGCGCCCGGAGTGCCTGGAACGCCGGCTGCCTGGCCTTGAGCACCCGCGCCCAGCCCTCCCAGTCCACCGGGGGGACCCTGCAAACCCAGCGCAGGTCCACGCAATCCAAAATCATCCTGGCCATTTTGCAGGCCCGTGCTCAACGTTCCATTCACCAGGAAGGCTTCGTTGGCATTGGTTGAACTTTGCGCAGCGATGTCGGGTGGGGGAGCGGCGGCAAGTTGATCGACCTCGTTTTCCGCAGTGGCGCGAAAGGTGCCCTGTTGCCCTGCCTGCGCCCCCCGCGGACGTTCCGCATTTTCTCTTGGCCTTGGTTGGAGCTCTAGACTCCATTCCACGGGCGCCGGACCGATCTGTACGTCCTTGTGCGCCGTCTGGAACCCGAACATCTGTACCTCTAGCGTGTAGGTTCCTGGCGCGAGATCGGGCAATTCGTAGTGCCCTGACTCATCGGTGGTGGTCACCGCGCGGTGACTGCCTTGGGTCGCGATCACGGTCGCGCCCGGCAACGGTTGTCCGCTGAATTTCACTGTTCCCGTGGATGTGACGTTGGTCTGGGCACACAGCACCTGGGTGCACAACACCTGGATGCACAGCAATGGCCCAAGAACCACGAGGAAGGACAAGCGGAGCACTAATAGAGGATCGCATTTCCGAACGTTACCGTTACCGGAATTGGTGTAAAAGAGGGTAAATGGTTGAAGGTTTAACGGGCTTTCAACAGCACCACGGTGATGTTGTCGGGACCGCCGGCTTGTTTGGCGGCCTCAATCAGCCGTTCACACTTCGCTTGCAAAGAGCCGTTGCCCGACAGCGTGTCGGCAATTACGCGCTGCTCCACCACGCCGTGCAGACCGTCGCTGGAGAGCAAGATCAACGCGCCGGTATGCGGTTGCAGCGTGTAGCTGTGCACGCGTACCTCCGGGCTGACGCCGATCGCCATGGTCAACACGTGCCGCATGGGGTGAGTTTTGAGGCTGGCTTCGTCGATCCCAAGGCGGCGGCCCACTTCGTTGACCCAGGTCTGGTCTTCGGTGACGCCGGTGAGTTCGCTGCCGTGGTATACATACGCGCGGCTGTCGCCGACGCTGGCGATCTCCAGGTCGGGACCGCACTCCAGGGCAGCCACCAGGGTAGTTCCCATGCCTTCCAGCGTAGGATCGCTCGCGGCAGCGCTCATTACGCGCAGATTCGCTTCCCGAAAGGCCTGGAAAAGGGTCTCGGCATCCGCCTCCCCAGCGTTCTGAATAAACGAAGCCACGGTGTCAACCGCCAGCTTGGACGCGTGTTCGCCCGCCTGAGCTCCCCCCATCCCGTCCGCGACGATGTAGAGACGGTCTTTGGGCGAGATCAAATAGCAATCTTCGTTGTTTTGACGGACACAGCCTGGGTCGGATAGACCGAACGCTTCGAGCATGAGCTTTTAGGATTATACCCGTTCCGTAATTTACGTTGCGGTAGTCACGGCTTCTCGGAGGGCTTGTCGGGCTGCAGCACGGCCTTCAACTGCCAGTAGGCGCTCTCTTGGTAGTTGGTCTTCAGGCGCTCTAAACCTTCGGTCTGCGAATCGCCGGGCCGTGGTCCGCTCTGTTTTTCGCAGCGCGCCAGCAGAAGCGCCGCTGTGGCATCGGCAGGATCGTGATCGAGCGCCGCGTGAAAACGTTCGGCAGCGTCGGCAAAGCTACCCTGGCGCCACAGCGTGTAGCCCAAATTGAACTGGTACACCGGATCGCTGCGATCGCCTTCCAAGGCTTTGCGAAAATCGGCCACGGACGCCGGAAGCTGATTGGCGCGGGACTCGGCCGCCGCCAAATCGTTGTACACCTCGCTTAGAGGAACTACGCGCGCCACTTCTCGAAAGGCTGTCGCGGCACCCGCAAAGTCGCCGTTCTGATAGCGGCATAGGCCTAGGAAGAAGTTCGCTTCGCGATAGTGGTCGTCGCCCGGCGCCACCTTTTGGAACCATTCGGCGGCCGATTTGTATTCCTTCTTCCTCCACAGCAACCGGCCGAGTTGGAAATCGGGCAACGAATAGTGGCTGTCCAATCTTGCGGCTTGCGTGAAGAAGCGATGTTTGTCATCGGTGTTGGACGCCAGCAGTCCACGGGTGTAGTTTTCTACGGCATCCACGCGCACGGCCGGGTGCCGTTCGCGGAATTCGGTCTCGGTTGGCGCGCCAGTCGGCTTGAGAAACCGCAGGGTCTGCCACGCCAGGTGCTCTTGCAGCGCCGCGAGATCTTCAAGCGCTCCCAACTCGCGAAATTCCGGGCCTTCCTTCACGCGCTTCAAATCCAGCACGCGGGCCGTGATTAGCAATGAAGCGCCGTTCTTTGGACCCTTGGCGGAGACATTCAGCGCGCTCTGGCTAGCGGCGTTGGGAGCAGCCTTCACGTCGTACTGGCCGAAGATCACTTGCTCGGCGTCCAGCTCTTCGCCAATCTTCACCACCGATGCCTTGGTGAGCAGCGAATAGGGACGCAGCGACAGGCGGCTGTAGGCTTCAATGCGGTCGTCCCGATCGAGCGCCATTAACCCTTCCGACGAAAGTCCCTCGCGCACCGATTCGGCAAGGCTCTCGCCCATCCAATCCAAATTGGGATCTTTCGAAAGGTTGAAGAATGGCAAAACCAGATACGTAGCAGGCTGCGCCGATGGAAGGATGAGACAGAGGCAAACCGAGGCCCACAAAATGCTACGCACCTGCCTATTTTACCTCGCGGCCAGGTGTTGCCCGGAGTAGAAGCGGGCCTCGGTAATAAACTTAGTTGGTCGCGTTGCCGGTTTTTTCGAACACGAGCCGCTTGCTGGTACCACCAAGCCGGATCTCTTCCACCTGCCCGGCGCTGATGCGTACCGAACTGCGTGAAAATTTCTCGCTCTCATTCTCCACTTTCACGGGAGCTTCGGTGGTGGTCTTGCCCTGCTTGATGACCGCCATGCCGTTATCTTTTAGCTCCAGTTTGTAGTCGCCCGCCTTGAGTTGCGTGCCGTTGACCATGACGGGCTCGTAAAAGGTAACGCTGTAACTGCTGGCCGCGCTGGCTACCGCGAGAGCGGCGGTAGCGAATCCGAGTAGAACATTCTTAACCATGATTGTAACTCCTCAACTAAACTTGTCTAACTTCACGTAGTAATACGCATCAATCGTGGATACGTTCCGAAGAATGCCAAAAAAATGTTCAATTACTAAGGAATTTCAAAGAATGTTCAAATGCGGATACGCGCGCCTTCGCGCTGAACAATCGCGAGCGCCTCTGCTTGCACTCCCAAATCGTCTCCAAAACCCGCGATCCAGTGCACGCCATTTTCTTTTCGAAACCACGTTATCTGGCGCTTAGCGTAGCGTCGCGTAGCGAGCTGTGTGGACTCCAGTGCCTGTTCGATCGTGAGGCTGCCTTCGAGCACTTGTAAGGCTTGTTTATAGCCGAGCGACTCGAACGGTTTCGCACCTCGCGAAACGCCGGCTTCCAATAGCTGGCGCACTTCATCCACTAAGCCTCGCTCAAAGATGGCGCTGGCGCGGGCATTTAAACGCGCGTAAAGCAGTTCGCGTGGCGGGTCCAGTCCGAGTTTAATGGGACCAAAGCCGCTGAGCGGAGCGCGTCCGCGTTCAAACAACGACGATAGAGACCGGCCTTCAATCAACCGGACCTCCAACGCGCGCATGGTCTTGTTCTTGTCATTCGGGTGAATACGCGCGGCCGCCGGCGGATCGAGACGTTTCAATATGCGATGCAAGCTTCCGGAGCGGGTCGCCTCGCGATCTTCCAGCCGGGTGCGAAGCGTTTCGTCGCGCGACGGCCCGGGAAATAATCCGTCCAACAATGCGCGCAGATAGAAGCCGGTGCCGCCGGCCACTATGGGAATCCGTCCGCGTTCCGCAATCTGGCGCAGCGCCGACGTGGCCACTCGCGCGTAATCGCCGGCGGTGAAAAGCTGGTCTTGACCGATTATGTCGATCAAATGATGCGGAATGCCCTGCCGTTCGGCGGCGGGAACTTTGGCCGTCCCAATATCGAAGCCGCGATAAACCTGCAGCGAATCGCAGTTGACAATCTCACCGCCCACTGTCAGCGCGATGTGAATCGCCAAATCGCTTTTGCCGGAGCCGGTGGGGCCCACGACGACCGGAAGGGGAATCACAGACCTATCGTTCACAATCGTCAGAATGATAGCGCGGCGTCGTCTTTAAGGCCTCCCAACCCCCGTCCGCGACCTGGCCGAGGCTTCGGGGTTATACTGGAATCAAGTCCGTCTGTTCTTGGATACCAGTTGATCCAGGTCAGGAAAGAGAGCCTTTTTTGATGATCCCAACTCGCCGGTTGGCAAGCCTCCCCTGTCTGCTTTTAGCGGCCTCGGCTGCTTTCGCCCAGACCACTCCCGCTGCCGCGCAACCTAAAGTGCAGACTGCGGCGCAGACTGCCGGGCCGGCGGACAAAGCAGCCGCTTACTACGACTATGCGCTCGGACACTTGTACTCGGAACTGGCGGCGGCTTACGGCAATCGAGGCGAATACTTCAGTAAGGCGGCGGAGAGTTATCGCGCCGCTTTGAAGGCCGATCCCGGCGCGACGTTCATCGCCGAGGAACTTTCCGAATTGTATATCCAGTCCGGCCGGCTGCGCGAAGCAGTGCTGGACGCCGAAGACGCTCTCAAGCAGAATCCCAACGATCTGAATTCGCGCCGTCTTCTGGCGCGCATCTACACTCATCTGATCGGTGATTCGCAAAACAACCAGATCGATCCCGAGATGGTGAAGAAAGCCGTCGAGCAATACCAGAAAATCACCGAGACCGATCCCAAGGATGTCGATAGCTGGATCATGCTGGGCCGCCTGCAAAAGGCGCTCATGAACTCCACCGAAGCGATGGCCGCCTACAAAAAGGCGCTGGAGCTGGACGCCGGCAACGAAGATGCGATGACCGGTTTGGCCACGGTATACGCTGACCTGGGCGACAACAAAGCCGCAGCCGACATGCTGCAGAAAGTGGCTGACAAGGACCCCAATCCGCGCAGCCTCACCAGCCTTGCCAGCGTTTACGAGCAACTCAAGGACTATTCGCTGGCCGCGGAGATGCTGCGCCGCGCACTCGATCAGCAGCCGGGCAATTCCGATTTAAAGAAAGGTCTGGCCGAAGATCTGCTGCTCTCCGATCAGCTTGACGATGCCCTGAAACTGTATCAGGAAGCCGTCGCGGAAGATCCCAAGGACGAACACTCAGTACTGCGAATCTCGCAGATTTACCGTCAAAAGCGCGACTTCCCCAAGGCTCGGGAGGCCGCTGACAAAGCCAAGGTGATCGCGCCGGACGATTTGGAAGTGCAGTTCAATGACGTGAACTTGCTTGAAGCGGAAGGCAAGATCCCGGATGCCATCAAAACCTTGAAAGGCATTCTGGACGCGACCACCAAGAAAACCTACAGCGCTTCGGAAAAGAGCAGCCGCGGCTTCCTGCTGCAGACTCTTGCCGAGTTGGATCGCACCGTCGAGCAGTACACCGCCGCCATCGAAGTTTTCCACCAGCTAGCCGAGCTCGATCCGGACTCCGGCGCGCGGATCGAAGCGGAGGTTATTGAAACTTACCGGGAAGCGAAAGAGTATCCCAAGGCGGAGACTGAGGCCGATGCGGGGGCCAAGAAATACCCCAATGACCGCTACATCACCACCGCACGCGCATCCGTACTTTCCGACTTAGGCAAAACCGATCAGGCAGTGGCGGAGACGCGCAAGCTGCTGGGCGGCAAGAATGATCGCGAAGTCTACTTGAGCATGGCGGACATCTATGAAAAGTCCAAGAACTTCGCTGAGATGGGCAAGGCTATCGACGCCGCCGAGAAGCTTTCCGTCTCGAGCGAGGAGAAGCAGAACGCAGCGTTCCGGCGCGGTGCCATGTATGAGCGCATGAAGAACTTTCAGGCCGCTGAAACCGAATTTCAAAAGGTGCTGATGCTCAATCCGGACAACGATGCCGCGCTGAATTATTTTGGCTACATGCTGGCGGATCGCAACGTTCGGCTGGACGAGGCGCGCGACATGATCGCGAAGGCGCTACAGCGGGAGCCCAACAGCGGTGCTTACCTCGATAGTCTGGGTTGGGTCTATTTTCGCCTGAACAAGCTGCCGGAAGCCGAAGACAAGCTGCGGGAGGCCCTGCAGTACATGTCGCGCGATCCTACCGTGCACGATCATCTGGCTGAAGTCTACTTCCGCGAAGGCAAAATCCGCGAAGCCATCGCGCAGTGGCAGAGCTCGTTGCGGGAATATCAGGCAGGCCCTCCCGGTGACACAGACCACGCCGAAGTGGCCAAAGTGCAAAAGAAGCTCGAAGACGCCAAGGTTCGCCTCGCTCGGGAAACCGGCGGCAAACAGCAGCAGTAAACTCGCCGGGAGATGGAACACCTTACCTGGGAGTCGGTGCCGCTCGAGGTCATGAGCGACGTGATCTCGCGGAAAATCATCTCTGGCGAAAAGGCCATGGTCGCGCAGGTTTTCCTGAAGAAGGGCGCCGTCGTGCCGGAGCATCGCCACGAAAGCGAACAGATCACTTACATTCTGGAAGGTGCGCTCCAGTTCCAGATCGAAGGCCGGGAAATAGTGGTGCACAAAGGCGAGGTGCTGCGAATTCCGTCCAATGTTCCACATCGCGCGGTCGCACTTGAAGACACCGTGGACCTCGACATCTTTTCTCCCATCCGCACCGACTGGCTCGCCAAGGATGACGCCTATCTTCGGCGTGGCGAACACGATTAGTGCAAAGAACACGGAGCGCCTTGAGCGCTCAACCTTTCAGACACTAATCAACCACCGCGCCCTCAAGTGTGATAAATTTCCACGAATAGGAGAGATTCATGAAAAGCTACGTCGCTGGCCTTATCTTGCTCGTTGCTCCGGGTGTTGTGTCACTGACGGCGCAGGAGAAGCAGAACTTCGTGTTCAACCCGGGCACTCCCGAAGGGCAAATCCTGCAGTCGCTGGGCCAGGAGACCGAGGACGCCAAAAAGATTTCGCTCGCGCAGGACTTTCTCGCGAAATATCCCAAGAACGAAGCCGCCGGCTGGGTGGCCGCGCAGTTGGAATCCGGGCTGCTGGCCGAGAAAGACAATGACAAGGTTCTGGAAGTGGCCGAAGCGGCTTACGCGAACGGTCCCGACATGGATGCCGCTTATTTTGCATTAAAGGCTGCGGTTGCCAAGGAGGATATCGCCCAGGCGAAGAAATGGTCGGCGCGCACATCGGAGGCCGCACGTAAAATTACGGCATCCTCCAAAGCGCCCGCCGACGACGAAGGAAAACAACAATTGGAGTACGCCAAACAGGTGGACGCGTACTCCGAATATGCGCTCTATGTGCTGGCGCTGAAGGCGCAGCCCAAGGACGAGGCGGATCTGGTGGACACGCTGATCAAGCAGAATCCCAAGAGCCAGTATCTGCCGCAAGTAGCCAACAGCTATTTCGCCGCGTTAGGGAAAGCAGGCGAAGGCGCGAAAGTATGCCCCGCCGCCGAAAAGATGGCCGTGGATAAGAATGCGGAGGCCATGTTGGCCGCTGCCGACTGCAATTGGCGTGGGAATCACGCCGAGCGGGTTGTGGCCCTTGCCGGCAAAGCCGCGGAAACGGTGAACACGCGCACAAAACCTGAAGGCGTAAGCGACTCCGATTATGCCACCCAAAAAGCCGCCCTACTAGGAAGCGCTAACTTCTACACGGGTGTCGGCCTTACCATGCAGATGCGATACGGTCCGGCGAACAAAGCGCTCCGTGCCGCGCTGCCGACGATCAAGGCTAACCAGCAGCTCTATGCCATCGCTCTGTTTGACCTGGGTCTGGCAAATTATAGCCTCGCCAAACCGCTCGGAGACAAGGCCCAAATGCGACAGGGCTTGCAATTCTTCCAACAATCCGCCGAGATCAGCGGTCCGATGCAGGATCAGGCATCGCGCAATGCCAAGCTGGTGCTTACCGAACTGGGCGGCAAGTAAATCACCTGGCGCGCTTGTCGCGGATCACGATGGTCTCCGCCATGCGGTCGTGAACGGTCCGGCGGTTCGGATGAATGAAGTACTGCAGGAATCCGAATCCAAACTCGAGAGCCGACGCGCCGTATCCGAGCGCCCGTTCGATGGAATGCCACATCCCCATGCGGTGATGGACGATCGAGACCACTCGAATGCCCATAATCCGCTTGCCGATGGTACGGCCATTGCCTAAGTAAACCGAGAGCCCAAAGAACAGCACCAGGTAAACGATGCTGTACCAGTTTTCGAAAAAGTTCAGTTCGATATTTACGTGCTGGTTGTTCTGTCCGAGGCTGGTGAATCTATTTAAGAGCTTGGCGGTCGTGATGAGGACGGCGAGAAAGAGCAACCCCGCGATTACGAAATCGATGAGGAACGCAATGCCGCGCGATGTAAACGAGGCCAGTTCCACGCCGTCGAGCTCCTGCATGCGCTCGGTTTCGTGAGCGTGGTAGAGGCGCGGACTAGCCGGCAATCGATTTCCAATTTTTGGCCAAATGCTCGGCCGTCCGCCACGCCAGCGCTTGCATAGTGAGCGTGGGATTGCGCGCGCCGCTGGTGCCGAAGACCGAGCCTCCCAGCATCCCGAGGTTGGGCGCTTCGTGCGAAAATCCCCAGCGATCCACGACGTTGGTCTCGGGATTATCGCCCATGCGCGTTCCACCGTAGGTGTGGGTGGATAGCGCCGGCCCGAACGGCTGGCCCTTCAGCACTTCAATCGCACCCGCCGCGCGGAACCATTCTTCCATTTTGTTCTGTGCGTAGATGGCCGCCCGCGTCTCGTTTTCCTTGGGGCCGCTGGTAACGCGGCACACCGGATCGCCCAGCGGATCCTTCACGTCCGGATCCAGATCCAGATACGTGTTCTCGTACGGGAAACTGTTGGTCTGCAGATATGCGCCAGTAAATCGGTTTGCGTTTTCATGCACGAACTGCTTCCACTTGGAACCCCACGCGGGCGCACGGCCGAAAGTGCCCATGCTCGCCGCCGCAATGGGATGTTTCTCCATGAAGGCACACAGACTCGCGCCGCCGATGAAGCCGAGCCCGGAATGGTCGAACGTGTCGTCGGCCCATTCATCCACAGTCACGCCTTGCGACAGCATCGCGCCGTACCAGGTGTTGATGTCCATGGGGAACAGCGCCGTCACGTTCACGCCCGCCTGCGCGTCCCAGTGGCCGAAGTAGTGCTTCCCCACCTGTCCGTGATTATTCGAAAGGCCGTTGGGATAAGCCTTCGATTTCGAAAGCAGCAAGAGCCGGGTATTCTCGTATGTGTACGAACTCACCAGGACAACCTTCGCCGGCTGGAAATATTCCTGGCCGTTCCGAATGTAGAGCACTCCGGTGACTTTACCGTTGTTGTCCGCAACGATCCGCGTCACCTGCGCGTGATCGATCACCGTCAAGTTCTTGGTCTTTTGCGCTTCGGGAATGGTGGTGAAGCAGGTGGAATTCTTCGCCCGGACGTGGCACCCGCCGCGATCGCAATAGCCGTGATAGGCACAAGCCGCCCGCCCGCGATAAGGCTGCGAGTTGATCGCCGAGGGTGCGTGAAACGGCTTCCAGCCGAGCGACAGCGCGGCTTTGTGCATGTGATCCAGAAAATCGCAGGTGCGCAGCGGAGGCATCGGATACTCGCGCTGCCGCGGGCCTTCGTAGACGTTTCCCGCCGGATCGAGCGTGCCCTGAATGTTGCCCGCCTTGCCCGAAACGCCGACCTCGTGCTCGACGGTGTCGTAGTACGGCTCCAGGTCCTGGTAGCTGACGGGCCAGTCCTCGAGCGTCGATCCCTTTGGAAGCAAACTAGCGCCGTAGCGTTTGATGGTTTCCGATCGCGATTTGAAATCCCAGGGCTTCAGCCGCCAGCTCTGTGCATGATAGTGAATCGACGTGCCACCGACGGCGTTCATCATCGGATGCGCAGCCGCCTGGCGCGCCTTGACGTCGGGGCTGGTGCGAAAGGTCGGGATTTCCTTCGTGGCTTTCGGCACTGTGGTGACCAGGCCGCGCACGTTGTTGTGAATTTCGTCAGGCTTGAAATCTTTCGCGGGATCCATCCACGTTCCGGCTTCGATCCCGGCAACCTTCAAGCCCGCGCGCGCCAGCGGAAGCACCGCGACGCCACCCGCAGCGCCCAATCCCACCACTGCCACATCCACCGGCTTCAGATTAATGGCCATGGTCCGCACTTCCATAAGCAGAGTGGTGATACGGCTTGATCTCGACGCCCATCTTCTGATCGTCGGCCGTCGTGGCGAGCCGCGGCCCCGGGTACTTGATCAAATCCCAGCCCGCGAAATTCTTATTGCCCCCGTAGTAGGGATCGCCGAACATCCCTTCCAGCGCCAGCCGCCGCGCACGATTGAAGAAAGCCCGCGCATTTACAAATCCCTCCGCCGAGCCGTCCTCCATGGACGTGAGCAGCGCATCCTGCTGCGCCGGAGTCAGATCCGCGAACCCTCCGTTATGCGTTCGGCGGGCCAGCGCGTCCGTCGCCTCCAAACCTTCGATGAACGCCGGCTTCTCACCCGCGAGATAATCGCCGAGCGTCCTATTGATGTAAACCGGCACATCGCATTCCGACGCGCTGGGGCTGAGTTCGTCTTTAGGAATGATGCGATCGACAAACGCGGCCAGAGTCCGAAGCTGCGATGCCGAGAGCGCGGAGGGTGGGGGCGCCTGGGCAGCGGCGGTCAGAGCGGCGACCGGAACAATCGCAGCGCTGACGATTACCGCACGACGTGATATTTCGCCCGGCATGGCTAGCGGTGGAACAGGCCGTTGTAAACGCCGCTCGCGAGAATATGCCCGCTAAGCGCCTTTTCCAAATCAGCGCGGCCGGCCGTCGCCGGCAGATCCAGCTTCGCGTCGAGCGCGTAAACTTCGAGCGTGTAATGATGCGGCAAGCCCGGCGGCGGACAAGGACCCATGTAGCCGGTGCGCTGCGCGATGTTATTGCCTTGGTGAGTTCCGTCCGGCAGATCAGCGGTGCCCGCTACATTGGCGGGAAGCCCCATCGCGGTGGCCGGAATGTTCCAAGCAATCCAGTGCGTCACGTCTGAGAATGTTTTGCCCGGATGCACGTCGCCATCATGGAAGATCAATGCAAACGACATCGTGCCGGCAGGCGCTCCGCTCCAATCGATCTGCGGAGACCCTCCCGGCGGCGTCGCCGCGCAGGTGTATTTGGCCGGAATGTCGCCACCATCGCCATAGCCGGACACTGTGATTTTCAACGGCGAAGGAATCCCGCCTCCGCCACCCTTGTTTTGAGCCAAAGCGGCGCCGGCACAGATCGCCATCGAAGCCGCGAAAATGGTCAAAGATCGCATTCGATTTTCTCCTATTTACCCGTGTAACTTACTCGCCAAATTGCCTTGTAGCCATCGTCGGTGAAGTACAGCGAGCCATCCTTCGACACCGCCACGGCTACTGGCCGTCCCCAAGCGTTGCCGTCCGGCGTGACAAAACCAGTGATGAAATCTTCGTAGACGCCGCTGGCGTGGCCGTTTTCCAGGGGAACGCGAACAACTTCATAGCCCGCGCGCGTGGAGCGGTTCCACGACCCGTGTTCCGCACCGAACAGATCGCCTTGATATTCCTTCGGAAATTGGCTGCCCTCATAAAACGTAATCCCGAGCGAGGCATTGTGCGGTTGCATCAACACATCCGGCACAATCACCTTGTCCTTCAGCTCGGGATGCTTCCCTTCCAACCGCGGATCCTGATGCGCCCCATGTAGAACCACGGCCAGCCGTAGAAGCCGCCCTCTTTCACATGAGTGATGTAATCCGGCACCAGGTTATCGCCCAACTCATCGCGCTCGTTCACCGACCACCACACTTCACCTGTTTGCGGATTGACAGCCAAGCCGACTGGATTGCGGATGCCCGCGCCGTAGATTTGAACGAACTTACCCTCGGGCGTGTATTCGAGAATATCGGCGCGATGGAATTCCGCTGGATGCGTATCGGGATCGTCCACATTGGAGCCCGAACCCACCGCGACAAACATACGCTTCCCATCTTTCGAGAACACCACATCGCGGGTCCAGTGAAACCCTTGCACCGGAAGCTCGGGAATAATCGTCTCGAAGGGCCCCGTCGCCTTCATGTCTCCGTTGTGATAGGGGAAGCGCACCACCGAATTGGTGTTGCCGATATAAATCCACTGCGGATTGGCGCCGACCGGGTAGAACGCGATTCCGAATGGCTGCTTCAATCCCGTGGCGAATGTGGACACCTTCTCGGGCTTGCCGTCCGCGCTCCGGCCGCGGAAAATCTTGATTTCTCCCGGCATGCTGTCGGCCACAAAGAAGTCGCCGTTGGGCGCCAGGCGAATTTGCCGCGGCTCCGTGAGGCCTTCATGGGTGTAAAGGTCCACTTTGAAGCCGGCCGGCGCCATGGGCCACATGTTCTCCGGCTTCGCCACCACTTTTGGAAAATTCTGGCTCGACTTGGTCTCGTAGGGTTTCGGAAGATCGGCAGCCGTGATCTTGTGGAACAATCCGGGCTTTTCCTTTTGATAATCGGAGAAGGCTTGCTGTCCGGTTACCAAATCCTTCGTGTCGATTTTATCGGTGGCCGCACCAGCGCCTTCCAACATCCAACCAGCGCCGGCAACCATCAACGCGGTACCGGCGATCCAGTGCAGCTTTTTCATCGTGCCTCCAGCGACGGTCATTATATCTCGGGCGTACCTAAGCTCGCTGCCGTCCGTAGCGATATACTCTCTAAGCTGGCACAAAATACCGGCGATCTAGGAGGAAGCTTATGCGGATCACGCTCGCCTTTTGTTTCGTTGCGGCGGCAACGGCAGTGTCCTTCGTCGCCTTGGCGCAGACCGTGTCCGGGGACCAGACCAAGCCCCAAATTCGGAGCCTTTCGCACGCCATCCACGCCGTCGAGGATCTGGATACGACGCTGGCATTTTATCGCGACGTGTTCGGCCTCAACGGCATGCCCCAGGATTTTCCAAACCCGGCCGTGCCGCTACTCACCAACGCGCCCGGGGTTACACTGCGTCTTTCGATGATGCGGCTTCCCGGCAAAATGCTTTTCGAGCTCACTCATTTCAAGGGTCTCGAACGCAAGCCAGCACGAGCCGCGTACACCGATCCCGGCGCCGCCAGTATCGTGCTCTACGTCCGTGACCTGGATGCCGTTGTGGCCAACGCGAAGAAGGCAAATGCGCCCATCGTCACAACCGGTGGCGTGCTTGTCGAGATCACCACCGCTAAAGGCAAGGCTCGCTCCATCGTGGTACGCGATCCGGACGGCTTTTTCGTTCAGGCGGTTCAGGAGACGCCCGCACCCGGTGCGCCGGAAGGAAATGTGCATCGCGTCTCCCTTGCTTATACGATCGACAGCGCGGAATCTACAGCCAAGTTCTACAACGGCATGCTGGGCCTTGAGCTCACTGGTCCAACGGCGTTCTCGAAAGATTCGGCAATTCTGAAGCTGGTAGGCGCGCCTGAGGGAACGGAATTTCGAAAACTAACGGGCGTCCTTCCCGGCCCGCCCGCCGATGTCGAGTTCACTGAGTTTCGCGGCCTGCCGCGCACGAAGTTCCACCTGCGTGTCCGCGATCCGGGCGCACCGGCGATGGCGATCCAAGTGATCAATCTAAACGGAATGGTTGCCGAGATGAAGGCCGCGGGCGTCAATCTGATTTCCTCCAACGGCCAGATTGTGGATTTCGGCAATGGCACCCACAACATCTTCGTCGAAGATCCGAACGGCATGAACCTCGAATTGTTCGAGCGCTCCGGACCGCCGCCTGGTGCATCAAAGGCGCCCGGCCGTTAGTTTACTTCTGGCTGCTCGGCGCGGGCCCTGGCCCTCGAGGGACCTGCCTGCCTGGCGGCACGTGCGTCAGGGTGTGAACGAAACGCAGCTTGCCCTTCTCTAAGCGAAAGAGGTGGGTATCCGGCAGGCCGCCGACACCGAAAGTACAAAACGCGACAACCGCTCCAATTGTTTCGTCGACGACGAAGCGCCGCGCAACGATGTTGACGCCAGCAGGTACGCCGACCTGGCAGCTATCATCCGGCACGCCTTTCCCAGTGCGGATGCCGCCTTCGGTCCGGTTGCATGGAGTACCCCACGGCACAAGGTCGAGCTTCTTCTCCAAAAAAGCATCCAGGTAGGCGTTGGCTGCGGCCACCAGGGTATCGCGGCTATCGCGGTCTCCAGTCGGAATCACTCCCCAATCCTCACCCGGCGACCACTTGAAGTAGTTGTCGACATTGAACAGCCAGTCGCCCGGCTGGGTCACCTGCGATTCGATTTCGGCGATCTTGTCGTGATTCACCCTAAGGCGCGTGCCGATGACGTACGGGCGGGTTTTATCCGTAACGATCACTTCGGTGAATGTCTGACACGTAGCCGGGTCAACCAAGGTTCGATGAAAATCGATCTTCAGCGGCTTCTGAATAACACCGGATTGGATATCGACGAGCTGCATGTTCTCCATATAGGCAAGCCCCATCGCCAGCGGCATGCCGGAAGGATCGCCCTTGCCTTGAGCGGCGATATAGAGATTGGTGGCAGCTTGCAGGCCGTCCCGCGTACAGGCGACCTGCGCGAAACTCGCCGCCGGTTCCAGTAGTGCTGCCGAGAGCAAGATCCACTTAAGAGCGTTACGATTCATCGAAGTCCTCCCGTTGATTGTTTTCCATCGCTCTGCTTATCAGCACAAGCGTACACTAACTCCTCCGGCCGCAGGAGACGTTGCATGCCGCGATCGGCGACTGTTGTATACTTCGGCATGAAATCCAATTGTCCAAGGAGACCACGTGAATCGCATTCGGACCCTGACTGTGATGGGAGCTTTGCTCGGCGCCGCAGCCCTCAACGCTCAAAATCCTCTCTCCACCGATCTGAAGAACAGCTATAACGGCGTCAAGAACACAATCGCTAAGGCCGCCGACGAGATGTCCGAAGCGGACTACTCGTTCAAAGCCACTCCGGCGGAACGGACCTACGGCGAGATCGTCGGACATATTGCCGATGTGCAGCTTGCGCTGTGTGGCAACGCCAATGGCGAGCAGAAGAAGGGCGATGCCGGGACCAAAACCACCAAGGCAGATTTGACGGCCGCGCTGAAGGCCTCCTTCGACTATTGCGATGGCGTGTACAACGGGCTGACTGACGTCGATGCCGCCACCAAGGTCACCATGTTCGGTCCCAATAAGGCTACCAAGCTTGCCGTGCTCAACTTCAACATCAGCCACGACAACGAAATGTACGGCCAGATGGTGGTGTACTTGCGCCTCAAGGGCTTGGTGCCTCCGTCGAGCCAGCGCCGTCAGCCCTAACGCGATCGGGCTGTCAAGTGCAGATGCGCGGGCATCTGCGCATGGGCTGCGTCCAGATCGTCGTGGACAATGGGAACGATCAGCGACACCGTCGCTGGCGCCGACGGATAGTTCTGGCTAATCGAAAGTTTTAGCGCGCGCGCCGGCGTCTCCACTAGCGTCACGGACCGGCTGGCATCCGCGAACGACCGCAGGGCTACCGCCTGCTTGGGATCGTCGCTCGTGATCAGCGCCTCGCGCAGAACCCGCTCCGCCGACGCATAGGTCAGCACCGCCACCACATGCGGGTCTTTCAACTTGGCGCCATCCTCCGGCACTTCCAGGCCCGCGTAGCGCATGGTCTGAATGTCTCGCCGGATCGAGAACCCTAACAACGGCACATAGGTATCAAATAAGCGCTCTCCCGTCCCTAGCTTGTACACCGACCACCACTCGGTATCTTCCAGCCCGCGCAGGATCACAAACAGACCACCGTCAACCGTCTTACCGTCCATGCCGGGCGATTTCAGAATGTACAGGGGCTTCTGTTTCGGGTCTATACCCAGCGGCCAAGTCTCCACCATCGTGGATGCGTCCATGCCGATTTCGTCCACCACCTGCTTGGTGCGCGTTGTGGTGCGCACCAACAATCGCTGGTCTTGCGGACGGCCCGGCACGCCTGTGCCGGTCACTTCATACGCGACATTCGTGATCTCGACCGTCTGTTGGCCGTCTTTGTTGGCGCCATACACGACGCTCGCCGGGGACTGCGCTTGAAATGGCTGGTGCGTTTGCGCAAACACCGCCACGGTGATCAAAAGAACCGCGATCGGCTTCATGTACCTTATTCGTAGAATTGCGGCGCTTTCTTTAGTTTTGCGAACGCGGCGTAGTCATGCTGGATCCAAAGTTGCGCTCCGCTCTCTTTCAGAAACGCCTCGATCTTCTCCCGTGTCTCTACCGTTTGCTGCTGATCGGTTTCAAACGTCGGCACGCGCTTCAACTTGCGCTCTTCCGGATAGTGATACAAATCGCCGCTCAACAGTATCGGCCCCGTCTTCGAAAGCTTCAAGAACAAAACCTGATGCCCGGGCGTGTGGCCGGGAGCGAGCTTCATCACCACCGTTCTATCGCCGAAGACGTCGTAATCGTCGGTTGTAATCATGATCGTCTTGCTGTTTTTCAGCGCGGAATAATTCGCCGGATTCACCTTATCCGGAGGCTTCGCGGCGAACATCGCATCGCGCTCCACCTTGCGCACCAGCCACGTCGAGTTCGCAAATTGGTTGGCGTTGGCGATGTGATCGTAGTGATAATGCGAGAACGCCAGATAATCGATGTCCGACGGCTCATATCCGATGTCCTCCATCTGCGAGCGGAGCGTCTGGGTGATGGTGGCATAGCCTTCCAGCGCCGATTTTGCGCCCGGTTTCAGCGCGCTATCCGGCACGGCGCCGACATCCCACATCAGCGTTCCCTTGGGATGCACGATTAGGTAGCACCCAACCGACAGATTCGTCGTCGCGAGTTCTTCCTTCTTGAAGCGGAAGCGCTCCGGATCCGAGATGTTCAGACTTCCGCAGTTGAAAACGTACAACCGCAGCGACTTCGGCGGGGGCGGTGCCTTGTGTTGAGCCTGCGACGCAAGGGGTGCAATCAAGGAGGCGAGAATAAACGCAGTCTTCTTCAACATGTGCTTCGGTCAATCATACTATTTTGGCCACCTCCGGCCACGCGCCATCAAAGAACGCTTTGATCGAACCGAAAACCAGCTCGGGAGCTTCGATCCACGGCGCGTGACCCGCGTTTTCCACCGTCACCAGCCGCGCATCGGCCATCCGCATCGCCCAATCCCTGCCGCCGCCGTAAGGCGCGCTCCGGTCCTTCATGCCATGTACCACCAACACCGGCGCCTTTGCCTTGGCCATCTCTTCTGACGTCATGTTGAGACTCTGGATCGACGGCAAAATGTGCGCGGTCCAATACTGCATGAAGTTCCGCTCGTTCGGAAGCTCGCAACGTCCCCAATCGATTCGATCGGCATCCTTCGGATCGGCGACGTAGATCAATCGCAGCACCAACCAGAACTTCCTGCAAACCTCTTCTGGGTCTCCGGACGGCGGCTGTTGCATCATGTGTCCGATCTCGGCCATCACCGCAGCGGACGTCGCGTCGGCGTAGGCTAGATGCCCGGGGTATTGCTTCGCCGGATCCGGCTGCATCGGACTGATTTGCACCACGCGACCCACGTACGCCGGGTACTTCATCGCGTACAGCCCGACCATCAGGCCGATGTAGGAATGGCCGATCAAATCGGCTGGTTCGATTCCGAAATGCCGGCGGAGGGCTTCAAGATCGTCCACGTCTTGCTGGATGCCCCGAGCCAGCTTTGAGCCGTCGCTCACCTGATCCGAGAGCCCGCGATTCCGCACGTCGTAGAAGATCAGGGTGCGCCAGTCGTAAAGGTGCCGGAAATCATTCTGGAGATACATGCCATTGGGGATGATCACTGCCTTGGAACCGCTCCCAACTTTGCGAAAGTACAGCCGCACTCCGTCTTGCATAGTTACGTAACCATCGCTGGTTTGCATGGAGCCGGTATATCAGGGCCGGTGCTGTGGCTGCATCGCCTGCTATTATGAAAGCGGAGGTTGTAACATGGGTCCCGTGGGTGTTCAGGAAATGGTGGTGATCCTCCTGGTCGCCCTTGTTTTGTTCGGTCCGAAGAAACTTCCCGAACTTGGCAAGACGATCGGAAAAGCCATGACGGAGTTCCGCCGCGCACAAGCCGAACTCAAAGCCACGTTCGACAGCCACATGCGAGAGTTGGAAAAGGAAGGCGATTCGATCAAGGAAGTAACTCGCAGCTATACCAACGAAATCTACAACCATCACACTGCATACGACTCCCCCTCCTTTAGCGATTCGCTCACCTATCCTGGCGCCGAACCGCATTCCATCGCAGCTAATCCATCCACCGTAAGCGTACCCGCACCTCAGGGCGCCGAATCCAGCGTGTCTCCGAACGAGGCGCCCGTAAATGGAACCGTACCGCGGACAACCAACAGCTCGGAGCATCTCGCCGGGCGTGTAGGTGAACCAGCCGAGCCGGAATCCATCAATACGTAAAGACGGCGTAAAGACGACACGTAAAGAAACGTAAGGAAGCATGGAAGACGATAAGCAGGGAGTTCCTCGTCCCAAAGGGGAAGGACCGTCCGATCCAGGGCGTCCGGCCTCCGGCGCCGAAGTTGTCCATACCCCCACCGTTGAAGTGGTGGCTGAATCCGGTTTGACTCGCCGCCCGCCCCAGCTTCCCCCTCCGCCCTCAGCCGTGAGCCCTGAAGACGAAGAAGACGACAGCATGGTGCGCATGTCCTTCATGGAACATCTGGAGGAGCTGCGCAGCCGCATCATCCGGGCTCTCTATGGTCTCGCTGCGGCGTTCGTATTTGCGCTCGTGTTCGCGGGGAAGCTATGGGACATTATCAGCGACCCCGCTATCGACGCACTAAGGCACCTGCATGTCGACCCCCCGCAATTGGCGCAGCTCAAGCCCATGGAAGCCTTCTCCATTATCTGGGTGCAGCTCCCACTCTTGTGCTCGGTATTTATCGCCTCACCCTGGGTGGTTTATCAGGTTTGGGCGTTCATCTCGCCCGGCCTGTATAAGAAGGAACGCCGGCTCGCTCTGCCCTTCATATTGCTGACGGCCGGGCTCTTTATCGGCGGCGGATTTTTCGCCTATTTTCTGGCCTTCCGCTACGGCCTCGAGTTTTTGCTCGGCATTGGCATGAGCAACAACGTTCGCCCCGTGGTTTCCATCACCGAATACTTCGATCTGTTTGTCGACGTAATGCTGGGTGTGTCCCTGGTGTTTGAATTGCCAGTGGTGATATTTCTCCTGACCCTGCTGCGTATCCTCTCACCACGCTTTCTGCTGCGGCACTCCCGCTACGCCATTCTGGCTATTGTCATCGCCGCAGCCATCATCACACCCACGCCCGATGTCTTCAACTTGATGTTGTTCGCGGTTCCCATGTGTTTGCTTTATTTCGTCGGAGTGTTCGCGGGTCTGGCTCTGGTAATGCGCCGCGAAGGCCGCACGGTGCCCTGGCGCAAAGTGCTGCTAATCATCGTCGGTATCGCACTGGTCACAGCTGCGATCGTGTTCGTAATGCTCCACTACCACGTACGTTTAGTACCGAAGTGGCCTTACATCATCCGGTAACCCCGGCAGAGCATCATAAGACTGCGGTGAAAATCTCTGGATTTTTTCCTCGGAGTCGTCTACCATAAAGGACTCCGAAGCCGGATATGCGATGGACATCATAAAAGCACTGCGCGAACTGCATGCGGAGAGGAAGCGTCTGAACGGCCTGATCGCTGCCTTGGAAGCGCAATTGGCTGCTGCGCGCAAGCACGGCTCAGTCCGAAAAAGCCCCGCTCGCCGTGGCAGAAAAAGCATGAGCGCCGCCGAGCGTCTAGAAGTCTCCAAGCGAATGACGCTGTATTGGGAAGCCCGACGGGCTCAACTGCGCGAGATCCAGGATCCCCGCCAGCAGCAGTCTAATAGTACGTTGGCTTCGTGATCGGCCGCGAGCCTGTGAACAAGCGGGAGCGCCCCCCGCTTAACGCCTGAAAAACCACAGCCAGAAATATTGCTGGCCGGCTCCATGCCGGTAGCGTGGATCAAAACCGCAACGGTACGCCATCTCCGAAGCCTGGCGCTCGGAGAAGGGAACACCTAGCCACGTATCGTCCGGCTTCGTTTCTAAAGTGCTATCGCCTTGCACCTGGAACTTGAATAGCGCTCCTGGCCGTAAGAGACGATGCACCTCGCGGACATAACTTTCGATAACCTCCCGGCTTGGGATATGCTGAAAGACGATCGAAGAAAACGCGAAATCGAAAGGTAAAGGCGGGACCACCGTCAGGTCCTTGCCGTTGTTTTGATACACAAACGCGTTGGTCCGATCTTGGAGCGCCTGCGCCGCTTGTCGCACCATTTCACCGCTGACATCCACCGCATGAACCTCGCCGAACAGGTTAGCCAGTGCCCGGGTCACCCGTCCAGCCCCGCAACCGATCTCTAGGACGCGCATTTCGCCGGGTGGTTTTCCCTGGCAAATGTTTCCCATATCCGTCCGAATCTCGTCAGCCACGGTCCTCTCGCCGGACGCGAAAAATTCCTCGTCGGTCCACTCCATCGTCGCCGTGTTTACGTAGTAACGGGCATTCTCGCGGGCGCGATGGTCCCAATCGTCGCGCATCTTTTGAAGTTGTTCTTCGGGGCTGATCTCGTTCATCTCGGCCAAGCTATCCCATTCTCCCATAGCCCCTTGAGGGTTATCACGCCCATGATCGAAAAGGTACTGGGCCTAAATGGGTCCAAAACGTTACTGAATCGTTGCAAACTGCGTCTACGCCTATTGACCCCGGGTGTAGGATCGGTTTAGAGTCGAATGTGACAGCGAATACCATGGAACAGCGTAAAGCGCAACGATTTGAATTGAAACTGCCGCTGGAGTTGATCCGCAAGGGATCCCAGCCGCTTTCCGAATACGGTGAGACCCGTAACCTCAGCTCCGTCGGAGTTTTGTTTGAAGCCGGCGCCACTCTGCGAATCGGCGAACCCGTGGAATATATGATCACTCTCCCTGGCGCCCCCAATAACGGCGAAAAGGTTCGTTTGCACTGCCTTGGCAAAGTGGTGCGCTTTACCCACGAGACCGGCGTCGCCGCCACTCTCGAGCGCTACGAATTCGTCCGCTAAGCAACAAGCAGTTCTCGTAGCAACCGCAAAGTAGCCTGTTTCCCCGATTCGCCTACTTCTCCTACGGGGCCCACGCAGGCTGGACACCCCATTTCGCAACTGCAGCCTGCCAGGACTTCCAGCGCGCCAGCCAACAATTTGCTTCTCAGTTGGAAAAGCGGCTGGCTTTGCCCTATGCCACCCGGATAGTTGTCGTATAGGAAAACGTCTGGTTCGAAGCTCTGCGTGGCTCGGGAAATATCTTCCGATATCGCAATGCCCAAATCCCTGGGATCGCACATCAGCAACAACGCCGCTACGGTCCGCAGCACCTGGGCCAGTCCCGTAAGGCCGCTCTGTTTCTCCGCTGGCGTCATGTCGGGAACGCGGGGCCAAAAGCACTCGGGGAAATGCAGCCAAAACGCAGTAGTGTGCAACTCCTGCTCCGGCATGGAAAGATTGCCCGCGCCGATATTCTCCATGGTGTAAAAGCGCAGCTTCTTAAAACCCACCACCTGCGTGTTCACCCGTACATCGCCGTGCGCCGCGCGCGCGCCATTCACGTCCTCCGATTCGTATTCCTCCAGCTCTTTCACCTGCGTGTAGTCGATCGCGTCCGTGAAATAGTCGCTGTCCACACGGCGGACATACGCCTTACGTCCTTCGTAATCCAGCTTCTCCACCTGGAACTGCCGCGCTTCGTGCAAGTAAATCGCTTTCTCGTGCAACGTCGTCAGCGCAGCCGTGAATGAGACTTCCGCGATCACCTGATGATTTCCCGTGATGTCCACCACAATGAAGTTGTCGCTCGATATCGCGCGTAAACTGACCGTGTCCGCCGGGTAGGTGTCGGATGTCCAATACCAGCAGTTGCCTGAGCGATGCAGTAGTCCCGCGTCATCGGCCAGGAATCGGCACAGTTCGGCCGGGTCGTGCGGTCCGAACTTCTCGCCATCCCGGATGGGCAGCTCAAACGCCGCGCACTTGAGATGGTTGATCAGGATCTCGAGATTATCAGCGTTGATATGCGCGTGCTCGGGTGACCCCTCGAAGAAATACTCCGGATGCTCCACCACATATTGGTCCAGCGGCGCGCTGGACGCCACCATCACGGCTAACGAAGCGCTCTGCCGCCTGCCCGCGCGGCCCGCTCGCTGCCATACCGACGCAATCGATCCCGGATAACCAGCCATCACCACCGCGTCCAGCGACCCAATGTCCACGCCCAATTCCAGCGCGTTCGTCGCCACCACCGCCCGAATCTCGCCGTCGCGCAGTTTGCGCTCGATCTCCCGCCGCTCGCGCGGTAAATAGCCGCCCCGATATCCACGCACCGCATCGCCCGGCAGCGGCCCGCGCTCGATCGCGTCGCGCAAATACTTCACCAGAATTTCCGTCGCGAGCCGGCTGTTGGCGAAGACCAGCGTTTGCTGATGCCGCTCGATGAACTCCATCGCGATGCGCCGCGTCTCCTGCAAATAGCCACGCCGGATACCGACCTGCCGGTTCACCACCGGTGGATTATAGAACACGAAGTATTTCTCGCCGCTCGGCGCGCCATTGCGATCCACCAGATCAAATGTGCTTTCGGTCAGCGCTTCGGCCAGCTCCTTTGGATTCGCGATAGTCGCCGAACAACAGATGAACTGTGGCGCCGATCCATAAAATTCGCAGATGCGCCGCAGGCGCCGGAGTACGTTCGCAAGATGGCTGCCGTACACGCCGCGATAATAGTGCAGCTCATCGATCACCACATAGCGCAGGTTCTCGAAACACTTGGCCCACTTGGTGTGATGCGGCAAGATACCGCTGTGTAGCATGTCCGGATTAGTCAGCACCACGTTCGCCCGCTCCCGAATCGCGCGCCGCGCGTCTTGCGGAGTATCGCCGTCATAAGTGAACGCGCGGACGTCCGACCCCATCGCGTCCACTGCCGCTTGGAACTCATGCAACTGGTCCTCGGCCAGAGCCTTGGTGGGGAACAGGTACATCGCCCGCGCCGCGGGATCGTCCATCAGCCGTTGCAACACTGGCAGGTTGTAGCAAAGCGTCTTGCCGCTGGCAGTCGGCGTCACCACCACGACGTTTTTGCCAGCCGCGCAATGCTCGAACGCTTCCGCTTGATGCACGTACAACTTCGGAACGCCGCGCGCGATCAAAGCTTCGCGCAAAGCGGGTGCTACACTTACCGGAATCTCGGCGTACTCGCCCTCCCGCGCCGGTTGATGCCGGATCGCGCGAATTGGCGAATCCGGAACCGCCATCCATTGCTGGAACCGCGCAACCGAAGTCTCAATGCCGCCAGTCCGCCGCGCAATTCCAAGCGGGTCTGATGATTGCGTAAGTCCGAGGGTCAAGTTCATGGAAGGTTCGCCTTTTCTTTGCCTAGGCTACTCCATTCGAACTCGACTTGTCCAGCGGCGCGCAAGGTTATTTGATCTGAATCTGCACCGAATTCGAGGTCTGCCCGTCCACGTTCAGCGCGACGTTTACCAAGCCTGCGCCCGCCAAACTCGCAGGCAGCTGGATGTTGACCTGATCCTCGCCGAGGAAAGATCCTTGGGCGCCTGCAAAGGCGGTGGGAACGGTTGTCGATCCGATGGTCGCAGTGACGGCTGTGGCGTGATTGCGAATGCCCGTGCCGAAAAGTATCAAGAAAACTTGCCCAGTCTTAAGGTCGATCGGCGTCGGCTGAATGGCACCGGATGCGCTGGCGTACGCCAGGCTTGTGGTGGTCCGAGCCCCGCTCGCGCTCACGGCAATGAAGAATCCCACGGCCACGCCGCCCGCATTATAGACTCCCGGCGACACCGCGACGATTTTGAGCGGAGCCGAATAGGGGTTGGGCGCTCCCGTGATCGTGACCGTCGCCGGTCCCAGCGCCGTTGCAGCCGGGATCAGGTAGTTAATCTGTTTCGAGGAAGCATAGAAGATTTGCGCCGGTCGCGTCTGACCGGCCGAATCCTGCACGTTGACTCCGATCTTGGTGACGTTTTCCGGGCCGGTCCAAAACGCAGTCGCATTCGAATTTGGGGCCAACGGGCCGTTCACAAAGCTAGCGCCGTTGAAATTGCCGAAGGTTCGCGCCGGCGCCGGACTCGCGTTCAGCGATACGTACAAGTCGCCCGCGGGCAAGTTTGCCATTTCCGTGATGACTGACGTCAAAGCATTGGCCCCTGTACCTCTTAACGAGTTGATGAGTTCGCTGACCTGGAGAGCGGGAAAAGCCACATCGGCCAGACCGTCTCCATTAAAGTCAGCGCAAACAGAAGCGAACGGATACATTCCTGTTGGGCCGGTGAACGTTTGGAGACTCCCGAAGCTTCCTTTACCGTCGCCCTGTCGCACTCCCAAGACGATACTCGAGCCCCCTACGCTCTTACCACCCGCTGCGATGGCCGCGAAAGTTTCCTCCAGATCCAAAACCCCAGTCCCAGTGAAATCGGCCAAGCAATAGCTGACCGGCAGAGTCTCGTATGGATCCTGGGCCGTAAATCCCGGCGTGAAGTTGCCTTTCCCGTCGCCGAGCATTACGGTGACGGCAGACACCGGCCCGCCAGAGCCGGAAACCCACGGACTCGCACCCGCCGAATACAGATCCAAGAAACCGTCGCCGTTCACATCCGCTACCGAGAGAGCGAATATCGCGCCTTTCCATGCGTAAATCGTTGGAGTCTGGAACGTACCGTCTCCGTTTCCCAGAGAGACGGCCAGCGTTTGATCGGTGATCTGATCGGTTCTCCCGCTTTTGATATCGAGCGAGCCCGTGCCTTGCGCCGTCAAGTAGGCAAGATCCAGCTTGCCGTCACCGTTGAAATCTCCCGAAGTGAACGACACCGCGTGACTCACCTGCGGAATCGGCGCAGGCGTTCCGAATGTGCCGTTCCCGTTGCCTGGAACGAAATATGTGTAGGTCGGAGTAGGCGGAAAGGTTGATAGATCGGTCACCAGCGCCACCACAAAATCGAGCTTGCCATCCCCGTTGAAGTCGCCAACGGTTCCATTTATACCCGGCATGATCCCGAAGCCGGGGATATCGCCCGCGAAAGCGAGCTGCGGCAGTTGCGACGGAATCGCCGTTCCGAACGTTCCGTCGCCGTGGCCGGGATACACCAAGACCTGGCTCCCAGTTAGGCAGAAGCCGAACAAATCCAGCTTTTGATCGCCCGTGAAATCCCCGACGAAAAGTGAGGCCAATACACAGCTACTGGGTACCGGATAAGTGCCCACTTGTTTAAATGTGCCGTCCCCGTTGCCCAGCGAGATCGCGAGCACCTGCGACCCGGTGTCGGACATCGCCAGGTCCGGCACTCCATCGCCATTGAAATCCGCAGTGACGACGGCCACCGGGCCGCCCAGCGACGGCGAGGGAAGCGGCGGCTGAAACGAAATTTGTGCCAAGCACAACGCTGCCGTAAGGAACAACAGCAGCACCGATTTAGCAATCATTCAGGAAGTATACTCCGCCGGAAAGGATAATCCGTAGCGCGGTTAGAGCCACAATTACAATGACAGAATTGATCCCTATATAATTTGCTTGAGGTTACCAACGGGGAACTGAATCGAGTCTTAATGGGCCAGGAACTGGAATGCAAAGCGCGGATTCGGCATCAGGCTGCGATGCCAGGAAAAGCGCAACTGGAGACGGATTTCGTCCTCTTTCGGGGACGCGAGCGTTTCAAGGTCAGCTTCGGAGAACTCACCGGCGTGAGGGCCAACGGCGGCATTCTGAAGCTGGAGTTTGCGGGCGGCCCGGCGGAGCTGGAGCTTGGCGCCGCGGCGGAGAAATGGGCGCGGAAGATTCTGAATCCGCCATCCTTGATGGACAAGCTGGGAGTAAAGCCAGGTTTAACGGTCCGCGTGATTGGAGAATTTGAATTCGAGGCCGGCTTTGGAAAAGACATCGCAGCGCGCCAGGCAGTGGTCGTCGCCAAGGGCAAGTGCGACTTGCTCTTCGTGGCGGCCGCAAGATCCGCGGAATTGAATCGACTTCCGAAGCTGAAGGCGAATCTCAAACCGGGCGGGGCCCTGTGGGTGATCTATCCGAAGGGCGTTCCGGAAATCAAAGAGATCGAGGTCATTGGCGCGGGACGCGCGGCGGGAATGAAAGACGTGAAGGTCGCTAGGTTTTCGGCCACACACACTGGGCTGAAATTTGTGTGACAGGATAGGATGACTAGCATGGGTAACAAATTTGGCACGGATATTTTGATTCAAGCGCCAGATCCAAAGAGCGCGGCATCCTTCTATGTGAACCAGCTCGGATTCGAGATCACCGATCATAATCCGAACATGATCGGCCTCCATGGCCGGAACATCAACTTGTTCATCGAGCCAGGTCCAGCGCTCGGCCCTGTTTTGGAAGTGACGGTCCCTAGTGTTGCGGAAGCGAAGCTCCGGCTCGTGAACAATGGCTGCGAAATCGTCAAGGACGAGCCCGATTTTCCGAGATGCTATGTCAAAGATCCGTTCGGTTTGATTTACAACCTGACTAGCTAACACGCGCTGTCGCAACCCACTGGCATGAATGTTCGCCTGGACCGGCAAAATCCCTACCTGCGTATCGACGCCGTCAATGTCTATGTTCGAGATCAGGATCGCAGCCTGGACTTCTACCTGAATCAGCTCGGATTCCATCTGGCCCTCGATACCCGCCTTCAATCGGGTCATCGCCTGGTGGCCGTCGCGCCGCCGGACGGGACCACGGTGCTGCGGTTGATCGCTCCCGATCCGGACTCTGAAGACTACCAGCTCATCGGACGTTCCACGCCGATCGTGTTTCTTACCGAAGATGTGGTTGCCAAATTCCGCGAATGGAGCAAGCGCGGAGTTCACTTTGTTTATACACCTCGACTCAGGCGGCTCAAGCACAATTCCCAGGCATCGGCCGCCGAACAGCCACCGATCTGGGGCGGAGTATTCACGCGCTTTGTGGATATCGACGGAAACTCGTTCTCGCTGGTGGGAATCGATGAGGTGAGCCAGGCACTGGAAGCGCAACGCCGCCAGATCGCCGACAAATTAGAATCCGAACGCCGCGCAGCCCAGGAACTGGAAATTGCACGGATGGTCCAGGCCCGGCTTTTCCCCCAGACTCTGGCGCCTTTTGGAACGCTGGAGTACGCGGGCGTTTGTGTTCAAGCACGCCAGGTCGGCGGCGATTACTACGATTTTCTGAATCTAGGTCAGGAGCGCCTTGGACTCGTGGTCGGCGACATCGCGGGAAAAGGAATCGCCGCTGCTCTGTTGATGGCCAATCTCCAGGCGAATCTGCGCAGCCAATGCGCCATCGCTTTGGAACATCCGCAACGATTCCTGGAATCAGTGAACCAGCTCTTTTACGAAAATACTATTGAGAGCGCCTACGCCACGCTGTTCTTCGCCGAATATGACAACCGGGCGCGTCGTTTGCGTTATGCCAATTGCGGGCACCTGCCCGGTCTTGTCTTGCGAAGCGACAACACGCTCGACCGGCTGGCTTCCACCTGCACTGTCCTGGGGCTCTTCAAGGACTGGGAATGTTCGATTGGAGAAAGCACCCTTTTGCCGGGCGACACCCTGGTGCTGTACACGGACGGTGTCACCGAAGCCTTCGACGAGCATGAAGAGCAGTTTGGAGAACAACGGTTAGTTGATAGCTTGCGGCGGCATCGCGCTCAGCGCCCACAGGCCTTGCTCGATTCCATTCTCGACGACGTGAAGCAGTTCAGTCCGCACGAGCAGCACGACGACATCACGCTGATGGTCGCGAGGTGTGAACATGAATAACGGATAACTACATGGAACTTGAGAATCGCAAACAACAGGAATTCTTCGACCTGGCCGAGCGCTTCCGTCGCGCGACCGACCCCGATGGAGTCAAACGGCTGGGCGATGAGTTGGGCCGCATGGTTTTCGGCGGATGATGGGGAAGATCGAGAGTCGGGACAAACTAACTCGACGCCCTGTTATACTCGTCCCAGGTGCGCTAGACATGCATGCCGACGATTGCTCGCCTTGGACCATACCGTGTGTTTTTCTTCAGCAACGAACGCTTGGAGCCGCCACACGTACACATGCAGCGCGAGAAATCTCTTGCCAAGTATTGGCTGGAGCCTATTTCCTTGGCATCCGCAACTGGGTTTTCGGCCAAGGAATTACGGCGGCTGGAACAGCTAGTAACCGAAAACCAGCAAAACTGGTTGGAGGCGTGGCATGAGTTCTTCAGTGGTCGAAGTTCGTCCGAGAGCTCGTGAGGTCTCGGTCGGCGAGGATGAGTTAACTGTCCTACTCGCCGACGGCCGCAAGATCTCTGTCCCGCTGGCTTGGTTCCCGCGACTTCTGCACGCCACGGCCGATCAACGCCGGCACTTCGAACTCCTCGGTGAGGGCGAAGGGATCCACTGGCTTGACGTCGACGAAGATCTGAGCGTTGCCGGCCTGTTGCGCACAACGCTCTAAACGTGCCGCTGCTACCGGCGGCGAGGCGACCTGGCAAGCATCATGGCGAAACTAGCTCCCTTAATCATCAAGGCAAAGTGGAAAACCTCGCTCGACTCCGTCGAGGAGCATTTTGGGACAATCACGCTCGACGGCGACTTCCACCTTGAGCTGCCAATGCTCGCTGCGAGCGATGCTATACCCCCACAAACTAACGTCCTATGGGGCCTCACCGACCGCCTGCGTAGGTGTACAGCTCAGACATTACCCTTCCGCCAGTCCGACACGTCCTATCGACAGGCGAGCAATCAGATAGACCGCATGTTCTCGGCACGAAGCGCGCTTAGGTACCTGTTCGTGGGGGAACAGTATCTTCGCGACCCGCTGGGTGAACTGGTCGCCGAAATCGCATTTACACCGCAGCCGAACAAGGACCTACACGCCCAACGTGCTTACCAGTTCATTGAGCCAAATAAGGACATCTCCGATATCAAGTTCGCCCCAGCCTGCGCGCAGGATCGAAAGGCTTTTGCCTCGGCACACATCGCGTACTTTGAACGCGCGGAAGAGACGCTGTTCGAGGTCGCAATTGGGAACCCCGCAACAACTGTTACCGCATGGTTCGGCCGTCGGAGTATCCCGCCGTCGGAATCCGACCGCGAGACCATCAGCTTTAACTTACGCTTCCCGGCACCCCGAACCGCGGAGGCTGCTTTGGGAGAGACCTTCAAACTCTGCGCCTTCCTGTCGCTGATTTCGCACCAATGTGTATATCCCTCCAACTTTCACGTGCGCGCCACCGGAGAAGAAGCGCCCTTCGACCTTCATATCAGGCAGGTGCAGCGTGGATCGCAAAGGGAACGCACCTGGGTCGGGCATACTCTTGTACTCCCAGATGAGCACCCCGTGAAGTTCAGCGAGGCCTTACGAAATTGGTACGGGAGTAACGATAAGCTCTTGCGAAGCAGATACCTCTATCGACATTCGATAGAAGAACCAAACGTCTTTTCGACGGATAGGTTTCTGTGCATCTTTCAAGCGCTTGAGGGAATTGTAAGGCTATCTGGCGGTGCCTTTCTCTCGGAGGGCGATCTGGCGAGGGTCGAGGCGGCTATCCGGAGTGCGCTTCCCGGCCACGCCCAGCTTGACGCAATTGTGCGTAAAATTCGGAGCAACAACGCTGAATCGCCAGGACCCCTTCTAAAAAGGGAGCTGCCAAAATTATTCGAGCAGTCACATATATCGGCCAAGTTTAATATTTGACGAGTTTGTCGATAGGATCTATCGGCGTCGGAACAAATCGTCGCACGCGGGCTCTCATCTGCCCGCAACACCGTTTGAGGACACGCTGGTGACCGACACGTTCCTGCTAACCGCGATCTACCTCATTCTCGACAGTCGCGAACTGGGGCTACATGCGGATGTTGCCTTGACAATGTTTCGCGACTCCTTCCGCGTCCAGCTTCCGTTGGTAGTACAACCGTGACCCCACGGAACCCACAGCAAACTGACCTTCGACGATCAAATGGCGAAGCGGGCTGTACGCGGGCCAGAACCAGAACCCTCGTCATCCTTTCCTCCCAACGACGTGGCCCCAGCCGCCGCCCGATTCGCTTGGCACCGCCCGCTACACTCGAATTACCGAGCGATCCGTTTCCATCGCCGGTTCGTTCAGCGGAAAACACTTGCGCCACCAAGAACTAACAACCAACAACCAATAACCAGCCACCGCCCGCTACAATTCATTTGTGCAGCTCACCTCCGTCGACTGGCTGGTAGTCGCGCTCTACTTCCTTTTCAACCTTGCCATCGGCTTCTACTACAAATCCCGCGCTGGAAAAAACGTCAACGAGTTTTTCCTCTCAGGCCGCAACGTTCCCTGGTGGCTCGCGGGCACCTCCATGGTCGCCACCACCTTCGCTGCCGACACGCCTCTCGCCGTTACTGGCATGGTCGCGATGGGCGGCATCGCGGGCAACTGGCTGTGGTGGAATTTCATCGCCAGCGGCATGCTCACGGTCTTCTTCTATGCCCGCTTGTGGCGCCGCTCCGGCGTCATGACCGACATCGAATTCTCCGAAATCCGCTACTCCGGCAAACCCGCCGCATTCCTGCGCGGCTTCCGCGCCCTCTATCTCGGCATTCCCATCAACTGCATCATTCTGGGATGGGTTAACCTCGCGATGGTCAAGATTCTCGAACTGGTGCTTGGCGTCTCGAAGCCGCAAGCCCTCGCCATCGTTATCGGAATGATCGCGCTCACATCATTCATCTCCACCCTCTCCGGCCTATGGGGCGTGCTGGTCACCGATCTTTTCCAGTTCGTTATCAAGATGGGCATGGTCACCGCGCTTGCCGTATACGCGGTGCGCGCCGTCGGCGGCATCGACGAAATGAAGGCGAAGCTGGCCCTGGTGGATCACGCCCGCGGCGCTGCCCAAGGCTCCGTCCTCAATTTCGTCCCCGACCTCCACTCCGCCTGGATGCCCATGATCACATTCCTGGTCTACATCTCGATGAACTGGTGGTCCACCTGGTATCCCGGAGCCGAGCCGGGCGGCGGCGGCTACATCGCGCAGCGCATGTTCAGCGCCAAGGACGAAAAGAATTCGCTGCTCGCGACGCTCTGGTTTAACATCGCGCATTATGCCGTGCGCCCGTGGCCGTGGGTTTTGGTCGCCCTCGCTTCGCTGATTCTGTTCCCCGGGTTGGCCGACCCTGAAACTGGCTATATTCGCGTGATGATCGCCTATCTCCCTCCCTCGCTCCGTGGTTTGATGATCGCGGCCTTCGCCGCCGCCTACATGTCCACCATCGCGACGCAATTGAATTGGGGCGCCAGCTACCTGGTCAACGATTTTTACCGCCGCTTCTTGAAGAAGAGCGAAACTGAGCGTCACTACGTCAACGCCTCGCAATGGGCCACCATTTTTCTGACGATCATTTCGGCCGTTGTGACTTTCTACCTGGACTCGATCGCCGGCGCGTGGAAACTTCTTTTAGTCACCGGCGCGGGAACAGGCGGTGTCCTGCTGCTGCGCTGGTATTGGTGGCGCATCAACGCCTGGAGCGAGGTCTCGGCCATGATCTCGGGCTTCGTCGTCTCGCTTGCGATGCAAACCAGCTTCGGCCTCGATCGAGACCAGCCCCGCGATTTCGCCTGGATCATGATCGTCACCGTTTCCATCACCACCATCGTCTGGCTGGCCGTGACATTCCTGACGCGCCCTGAATCGAAAGACACGCTGGTCGCTTTCTATCGCCGCACTCATCCATCGAGAGCCGGTTGGCGACCCATCGCAAAACTCGCCCCCGACGTCCGGCCCTCCACCGGCGGCCTCTCGAATTTGCTCGACTGGATCTGCGGATGTCTGCTCATCTACGGCATTTTATTCGGCACGGGCAAATTGCTTTTAAAGGATTTCGGGATCGGCTGCCTGCTTCTCGCCATGGGCCTCGCCGCCGGCGCCGTCATCTATTGGGATCTCTCTCGCCGCGGCTGGAGTACAGTGGTGGAGTAGGCACTCGTGAAGTCGCTAGCCCCAGCATTGCTTCTTGCATCGGCATGCATCGCGATCGCAGCCGACAAACCGCTCGCCATCGTTCACGCCGTATTCTCGACCAGCGAAGACGGTCCACCCGATGCCTCCGACGAAACCTATTTGCCCGGTGAAACCATTCACTTCAGTTGCCAGGTGGAAGGCTACCGAAAGGTCGATAAACCCAAAGATGTCGGCAAGCAAGACGTCTCTCTGAAATTCCAGATTCTGGTTCGCGATAAGAACGGCGCATTGCTTCAGCCGATGCAGGAAGGCAAAATCGAAACCACCGTCACGCAGGAGGACAAGAATTGGATGCCGAAGGTGCGCGACACCATCACGGTTCCCCCATTGCCCGACACTGGCGAGTATGCGGTCCTTGTTAAGCTGTCGGACGAACTCGCCTCCACCAATATAGAAAAGACCGCCGTCTTTCACGTGAAAGGCCGCGACGTCGCGCCCAGCGATACCTTGATCGTCCGCAACTTCCGCTTCTTGCGCAACGAAGATGACGAGAAGCCTTTACCTGTAGCCGCTTATCGTCCCGGCGATTCGGTTTGGGCCCGCTTCGACATGACCGGCTATAAACTCGGCGACAAGAATCAGGTGGACATCGAGTACGGCCTCGCGGTTCTGCGCGAAGACGGCTCGGTGGCCTATACCGAACCACAAGCCGCGAACCAAAAGACCCAGACCTTTTACCCGCAGCGCTATCAGCCTGGCGTGCTCAATCTGAATCTCGCGAAAGATCAGCCGGTCGGAAAATACACCATCGTGCTCTCCGTCCGCGACAACCTGGGCAAGCAAATGTACGAAACTCGCGAGACATTTTCCGTCGAGTAGCCACTTCTCGATCAATGGCCCTTTTCCGGACCCGCAGTGCGGCTGTCTTCGGAATCGAAGCGCACCTCATTGATGTCGAAGTCGACATGTATCCGGGAGGCAGCGCGCGCGATTTCATCACCGTGGGGATGCCCGATACGGCGGTGCGCGAAAGCCGCGAGCGCATCAAGTCCGCGCTGCTCAATTCCGGCTTCGGCTATCCCAATAAATCCGTCACCATCAATCTCGCACCGGCCAATGTCCGCAAGGAAGGCGCGGGTTTCGACCTGCCCATGGCGCTCGGCATCTTGGGCGCGATGGGAACCGTCGGCCGACCTCCGGGAAATTCTCCGGGAAATCCTCCGGGAAGTATGGACGAGTACATGCTGGTCGGCGAGCTCTCACTCGATGGAACGCTGCGGCCAGTGCGCGGTGTGTTATCGATCGCGGTCTGTGCGCGCCGCCAAGGCATTCCCAACCTGCTGGTTCCCGCCGACAACGCCGCCGAAGCGGCCGTCACGGAGGGCGTGCGCGTGTTTGGCATGCGGCATCTCTCCGAAGTGGTGGCGTATCTCAATCAACCGGACCGGTTCCAGCCTACGCCTTCGTCGCCGCCATCGTTCACTTCTTCCGACGAATCCCTGCCCGATTTTCGCGATGTCCGCGGACAAACGACGGCCAAGCGTGCGCTCGAAGTCGCTGCCGCCGGCGGCCACAATGTTTTGATGATCGGCCCACCGGGCTCCGGCAAAACCATGCTCGCGAAACGCTTCGCCGGCATTCTTCCGCCGCTGACGTTTCAAGAATCCATCGAGACCACCCAGATCCACAGTGTCGCCGGCCTGTTGCCGCGCGGCGTCGGATTGCTGGCCCGCCGGCCGTTTCGCGCGCCCCATCACACCGTGTCCGACGCCGGACTGATCGGCGGCGGATCGGGAACGCCGCGTCCCGGCGAAGTCAGCCTGGCGCACAATGGCGTCCTGTTCTTAGACGAGCTGCCTGAGTTCCCGCGCAACGTTCTCGAAATGTTGCGCCAGCCGATTGAGGACTCTTCGGTCACGCTCGCGCGCACTAATATGACGCTGTCCTTCCCCGCCGACTTCATTCTCATCGCCGCGATGAATCCTTGTCCCTGCGGATATTTTTCCGATACCACGCGAGAATGCCGTTGCACCGGCGCGATCATCCAGCGCTATTTGAGCAAAGTGAGTGGACCGCTGCTCGATCGCATCGATCTGCATGTCGAAGTTCCGGCCGTCGCTTACAAAGAATTACGCGGCAAGGATCATGGAACCACTTCGGCCGACATGCGAGTGCGCGTGGAAGCCGCTCGAGCTATCCAACAACGGCGCGGATTCTACAACGCTCGCATTCCGGCCCGCTTGCTCCGAAATTTCTGCGCTCTCGATGAGGCCGGCGAGCGGACCCTCGAAATGGCTGTGCGTCGCATGGGCTTGAGCGCTCGCGCTCATGACCGCATTCTCAAAGCAGCCCGCACCATCGCCGACCTTGACAATTCTGAATCAGTAACCGCCAAGCATCTGGCCGAAGCCGTGCAATATCGCAGCCTCGACCGCAGTTACTGGAGCTGAGTAACCTACAACTAACTACATTGCCCGAAACACCGCTTGAAACAGCGGCGTCGAAGAAGCATGAGGTTACTGTACAAAATGAAAAGTCTTGCTTTGACAACTTGTTCCGTTTTTCTCGTAGTCGGCACTCTAAGCGCGCAGGAAGTGTCGCGCTTTTCCTTTGAACTGGGAGCCGGTTTCACGGAGCCGGTAGGCAACACCGCTAACTATCTGGATAATTATGGATGGAATTTGCAGGGCGGCGTCGGCTACAATTTTTCGTCCCACTTCGGCGTGATGGGCGAGCTCGGCTATAATTCGCTGGGCATTAGCTCAACCACGCTAAACAATATCGGATACTCAGGCGGCGGATTCCACGTTTTCTCCGCCACTGTCGATCCGATTGTACACCTGACGCCAAAAGGTCACTTTGACCTCTATGCCATCGGAGGCGGCGGTCTGTATCACGTGAACGAAGACTTCTCGGCGGCAGCGGGCGCAGTTATCACACCTTTCTCCGGAGGCTCTTTCCAACTCATTGAGCCGACTAACGGCCTGTCCTATTCCGAAAATAAACCGGGCTTCAATGCCGGTATGGGCGTGGCGTTTGGCACCAAATGGCACGGCAAGATTTTCGCCGAGGCCCGCTACGTGCATATCTTCACGAATAGCAACATGCGGGCCGATTATGTACCCGTGACGTTCGGCTTCCGCTGGTAAATCGCCCAACGGCGCAGCTGTCACAGCCCTAGCGAATAATATCCGTGACGGTAGTAAAGGCGTAAGTCGGTTTTCGCCTGGGGAGTTACTGTGAGCTTAATAATTCGGTACTTTCCATCGCGCTCCGGGTTTGCAGGCGAGTAACCTAACAGATACTGGTTACGCAGCTGATTGCCGATCCGGGCGCTAATGGAAGGTAAGTCGTCCAGGCTAGTTACTGGATATTCGCGGCCGCCGCTCTGCTCCGCCAATTCCTCCAGAAGCTTGGGACCTTTTTGTTCTTCGGTCGACTGTTTGGGCGTGTCGTCGGGATCGAAGATGCCCATGGCATAGACCTCCAAGTCCGACTCGAGCATGGCGTTCTTGATCTCACGCTCAGTATGGCGGCTGCGATTGTCTCCTCCGTCGGAAACGATCACCAGCGCCTTTCGCGTGTTGTGAGCGTGCTTCATTTCGACCATAGCCATATGGATGGCATCCAAAAGAGAGGTGCGTCCGAAAGGCTTTGCGTGCGCGATCCGGTCGTAAACTTCATCGGAATCGGAGGTGAAGGGAACCGTCAACTTTGGCCGATCGCTGAATTCGATGAGGAAAAATTCGTCCTGCGGATTGGACGTCTTGAAGAACGCTGCTGCGGCCTCGGTCGACTTTTTGATCTTGTTCCGCATGCTGCCACTGATGTCGAACAGCAATCCGATGGACAGCGGCGCGTCTTCCATCGAGAAATTCGTGATGGGCTGCTCCACGCCATCTTCAAAGACCTTGAAGTCTTCTTTGTGCAAATCGGTGATCGGCGTACCAATGAAATTGGTCACCTGAGCGGGCACCAGCACCAGCGACGAGTCGACGCGGATGTCCGCTTTGGGCAAAATGGATTGGCCAGTGGAAATGGTCGGCCGAAGACGAGGCAGGATGGAGACCGCGGTATCGACGCCGGACGCCTGGAACGCCCAACAGGGGGAGCACGCAAAAAGGGCAACAGCGAGGCACGCCGCGTACTTAAGAGTGCGAGCCATTGGCAGATTGTATATCAATTGGAGGTGGGCTGCGCAATTCCCCGTCCATCAATTGGTACTAGTCGGGCTACTGCCGTCTGTTAATCTGATCGTTACGTGAGACTGCTATTCTCGATTCTGCTGCTCGCCGAATGCGCCGCTGCGCAGGACTTCGGAGATATGCAGCTGGAAAAGGTTGCCACTGGCTTTGCTTTCACCGAAGGACCAACGTGGTCGCCGGCGGGATTCCTGATCTTCAGCGACATTCCAGCCAACAAGGTGCTCCAATTCGCGCCGGGCGAGCCGGCCAAGATCTTTCGCGAGAATTCGAATGGCGCCAACGGAAATCGTTTCGACGCGCAGGGCCGGCTATACACCTGCGAAAGCCACTCTCGCCGCGTAACGCGCACCGACAAGAAGGGCAAGGTGGAAGTTGTAGCCGAGCGCTGGCAGGGCAAGCGATTGAACGCGCCGAACGACATTGCCATCCGCAAGGAGGGCGACGTTTACTTCACCGACCCGGCGTTCGGGAACGAGCAGGACGCCCGCGAGCTAGACTTCTTCGGTGTGTATCACATTTCGCGTAAGGGCGAGTTGGAAGTGATCGCAAAACCGAAAGGCCGGCCCAACGGCATCGCGCTGTCGCCGGATGGCCGCAGACTTTACGTCGACAACTCCGACGAGCGCAATGTGCGGGTTTACGATTTGGATAAAAATGGCGCGGCCTCGAATGAGCGCACGCTAATTTCCGGAATCCAAGGTGTGCCGGATGGGATCTGCATCGACGAGAAGGGCGATTTGTACGTGGCGGCCAATCGGATCGAGGCGTTCACGGCCGAGGGTAAACCGCTCGGCAGTATCCCGCTCGAAGAGACGCCCTCGAATTGCGCTTTCGGCGATCCGGATCTCGGATCGTTGTACGTTACGGCGCGAACCTCCGTCTATCGGGTGCGCTTGAAGGTGAAGGGGAGTTCGTATTAACCCGGAAGCTTTGCTTAAAGAGGTGCAGAGCCGGCGATATCCGCTGCGCCCGTTCCTCGGTGTTGGCGCATTAATTATTGAGGACGGCATGATCTTGCTTGTCGAGCGCGGCCATGAGCCGCTGAAAGGTTATTGGTCCATTCCAGGCGGCATCCTCGAAACCGGCGAGAAGCTGGAAGATGGCATCCGGCGCGAGGTGCTCGAAGAAACCGGCCTGGACGTCGAGCCGTATTCGATGTTCGAGATCTTTGAGCGGATCATTCCGGATGCGGAAGGAAAGCCGGAGTATCACTACGTGCTGATCGATTATTTGTGCCGCCGCCTGCGCGGCGAACCAGCAGCCTCGAGCGATGTCAGCCGCGTGGCGTGGGTCTCCGAACCTGAGCTGGGCGGCTATCGCATTACGGAAGGCACGCAGGGCGTGATCGAGAGAGCCTTTGCAAAGCTTCAGCGCTGACTTACTCGAATTCGAGCCGCTGCGCGAGTTAGTGGGGCGCTATGTCGGCAGCCCGCTGGGCCGAGCCGAGTTGGAAAAGCTGGCTCCGAATTCGGATCGCGCGGTCTTGCAGAACGCGCTGGCGGATGTTGCCGAAGCCGTCGCGTATCAAGGCGCTTCGCGACAGTCGCAAGCAGCATCGCGAGGCTCGGCCATTCGTTTACGATTCAACTCCATTCCAGAAGTTGCCCCAGCGCTCGCGGTGTTGCGCATTGAAGGCGCGATGCTAGAGCCGAAGCAGATTCTGGAACTCGCCCGGCTGATTGAAGAGGCTGGTGAGATTCGTGCAGCTTTGAATCTCGCGGCCGAGAAGTACCCGCGCTTGGGCGCCTACGCGGCTGCGACCGCCGATCCCCGTCCGATTTTGCGCGATGTGCGCGGCAAGATTCTACCGGATGGAACGCTGGCCGACGATGCCAGTGTCGCGCTGCAGCGCTTGCGCCGCGATATCGAGCGGCAGCAGAAGCAGATCCAAACATCGCTGGAGCGATTTTTGCGAACCCACCGTGACGACGGTACGCTGCAGGAAGAGTTCATCACTCTGCGCAACGATCGCTTCGTTGTTCCGGTGGTCGCGGGCCAGCAACGCAAGGTGTACGGCGTGATTCATGGCGCCAGCAGCAGCGGGCATACGCTGTTTGTCGAACCGCTCGAGACCATCGATCTGAACAACGAGCTGGTCCGGCTGCGCGAGGAGGAGCAGCGCGAGACGTTGCGAATCCTGCGCGAGCTCACCGAACTGCTGCGCGGCAACGGGCCGCAAATCCAGTTGCTGGTGGAGACCATCGGCCGCTTGGATCTGTTGTTCGCCAAGGCCGCGTTCGCGTCGGATTTCGACTGCGTCATTCCGCGATTCAGCACCGAAAGGGATCGCCGGTTGGTATTGAAGGACGCGCGGCACCCTCTTTTGGAAGACGTGTTGCGGCGTCAGAAAAAGCCAGTCCTGCCCATTTCACTTACGCTCGATGAGAAACAGAGGACGCTGCTAATCAGCGGGCCGAACACGGGCGGCAAGACGGTTTCGATGAAGACTGTTGGTCTGCTGGCTTTGATGGCGCAGGCGGCGCTGCCCGTTCCGGCGTCGGAAGCTGAGTTCCCGCTGTTCGAGCAGGTGCTCGCGGAAATGGGCGACCAGCAATCCATTCAAGAAAGCCTCAGCAGTTTCTCCGCGCACATCGCTCGCGTGCGCGAGATGCTGGAGACTGTCACGCCGCAAGCGCTGGTCCTACTCGACGAACTGGGCCGAGCCACCGATCCGGAGGAAGGCGGCGCGCTGGGCGTGGCGATTCTCGAATCGTTCCGCGCGCACGGCGCATTCACGTTCGCATCCACCCACTTGCTGGCGTTAAAGATTTATGGCGCGACTACGGAGGGCGTTTTGAACGCGTCGATGGGGTTCAACGAACAAACATTACAACCGACGTATGTCTTGCAGTTGGGCGCGCCGGGAAAATCCGCCGGATTGGAGATTGCAGGCCGGCTGGGCCTGTCCGAGGACTTGATCGCGCGCGCGCGGCAACGGATGTCCACCAGCGAACGCGATATCGCGGTGTTTCTCAACGAACTGCACCAGCGGCTGCGCAGGACCGCGGTAGAAGAGCAGGATCTGCGGGAACAGCGCCAGGCGTTGGAGGCGCGCGAGCAGACGCTTGTCAAGGAATTCGAGCAGCGCGAAGCGGCCAAATTCAAGGAATTGGATGAACGTTTGCGATCGGCGCTGGCTGAGTTCGAATCGCAAAGCCAGGAGCTGATTCAAAAAGTATTAGCCGGCGCCGAGCAGCGCAAAGCCGCTGAGCAAGCTGAGCGGCGTATGACGAAAACTAAGCGCGAGTTTGAAGAGAAGGCTCGGGTCGCCGTGTTTGGGGAAGCGCCCGCTCAGGCACAGCGCGCCACGGTCATCGCGGAGGGTGATCGAGTTCGGCTGAAGGGCGTGCGCGAGCCGGCGCGGGTTCGGCGCAAACTTTCGGGAGGATTGATCGAGGTGGAGGCTGGTCTGATGAGGATGCAAGTCACCACCGACGATGTCGAGGAGGTTTTGCCTGTGGCGCCCGAAAGCACGCGCCTGCCCAAGAATGTTTCCTATGAGGCCGGACCTCGCTGGGATGTTTCGTATCGGGAGATCAACGTGATCGGAAAACGGGCCGAAGAAGCTCGCGAAGAAGTGGATAAATTCCTGGACAGCGCTTCCATGGCATCGGTAGATCGCGTACGCATCGTGCACGGCCACGGCATGGGCATTTTGCGCCGGGTGATCGGCGAATTGCTGGCGACCAATCCGCATGTAGAGAAGTATTATCCAGCCACGCCGGCCGAAGGTGGAACGGGCGCCACGGTGGTGGAGTTAAAATAAGGTCATGCCGCAGGTCAGTCCCTTGACTATTGAAGATTTTGCGTGGCTCATCCGCATCGGCGACCCGTTCGGCCAGCTATGACGCTCACCCAGCAGCAGGAGTTTGACGCGCTGGTTGAGCACGCCAAACTGGCCGGTCAAGCCCGCGATTGGCAGGGCGCCCGTCAAGCGTGGGTGAAGGCGCTGGAGCTGGTCCCACCGGACTCCGAAGAATATCGCCTCACAAAAACCCGCATCGAAAACATCGATCTGCAGCTTTCCGACAAAAACGCCTGGAAGAAGTGGCTCGCAAGACTGGGTCCTGTCGGCACGTTCATATTGGTGACGCTGTCGAAATTCAAACTACTCCTCCTGGGGCTAACCAAACTCAGCACTTTCGCCAGCATGCTCGCCTTCTTCGCTGTGTATTGGTCGATCTTCGGCTGGCGCTTCGCGCTAGGCTTTGTGATATGCATTTACATCCATGAGATGGGCCACGTGATGGCGCTGCGTAGGTACAATATCGCGGCCAGCGCTCCGATGTTCATTCCGTTCTTAGGCGCGTTCGTGCGAATGCGGCAATATCCGGGGAACGTGGGCGAAGACGCGCGGGTAGGCTTGGCGGGCCCGATCTGGGGGCTGGGCTCGGCGGTTGTTGCGTGGCTCGCCGCGGTCACCACTCAGCTACCGATCTGGTACGCGATCGCCCACACGGCCGCCTGGCTAAACTTGTTCAATCTTCTTCCAATCTGGCAGTTGGACGGAGGCCGAGGTTTTCGGGCGCTCACTCGCAAGCAGCGCGGCGTTGCTGGCGTCGTAGCTATCGGCATATGGGCCTTTACTCACCAGACCATTCTTCTGCTGATCGCGCTGGGTGCGGGCTATCGCCTGTTCAGCCGCGATTACCCAGCCGAGGACGATAACATTGTGCTCCTGCAGTACGCGGGCCTCATCGTTTTGCTCTCGATGTTGATGATGATGACCGATCGCACGCTCAGCGCTTCCTTCTAGCTCAATGAAGCGATGGCCATTGCTCACAATCTGGGCGATTATTGTCGTTTCAACGCACTTACTCTTCGCCCGGTGTTGAGAGGAGCACTACAGAGGAGGCGGGCCAGGTTTGCGCACGGATCAGCCAGACTGCCTCACCAAGGAACGCCGGAACAAAGTTTCGGACCGGCTTAATATCGGGCTGCTGCTCCTGCTCTGCGCCGTGTTCGCCCGGCTTCGTTGGGCCAAACTTGACGAGTTGCTGCAAGGCGATCCGGTTCACTGGCTCCATGAGGTCTCGCGCGTGGCCGGCGGGGAACTGCCGTATCGGGATTTTTCATTCCAATACCCTCCGTTTGCCGCCTTTTTCTTCGGCTGGGTGCTCCACGTTTTAGGCGCGACGTTCGCCACTGCGTCTATTCTGGTTAACTTCTGGTCATTTACTGTTGTTCTCCTCTGCTACGCCGTCGCGCGATTCTTCTTGCCGCCTGCGCTCCGCCTCCCGGTGGGATTTCTGCTGATCTGCGTATGCGCCACCAGTCTCACGAACTTCAATCTGTTTTCCTATCGCACCTATAGCCCTGCTCTACAGACTGGCGCGGCAGGAGCGCTGTTGTCGCTGCTGGGAATGCTGCGCTTCCTGCGCGGCACCGGAGGGAGTGGCGCCAATCTTGCCATGATCGCCGCCGGGTCTGCAATTGCGCTGCTGAGCAAACCGGAATTCGCGCTGGCGAATGTTTGCGCTCTGGTCCTGTTTGGGTTCCTCAACCGGCGTCGCTGGTGGAATCTCAAAATGCTTGCGATCAGCACTCTTCCGGCGGCGGCGCTGTATGCGTGGATTGCCCGCGTGGTCGGATTGCGGAACCTCACAGCCGGCATTTCCGGCTACGGTCTGGCTACCTTTGCCTGCCCTTGGTGGCCAACGGGGATTGGCGTATTTGGAGTGGCGGCGGCGCTCGGAGAGGCGCTTCTGGTGGCCAGTGTCATCTCCCTTCCATGGCAGCGAGATTTCCGTCAACGTTTCGGAGCCGCTTATACCCGAATGCTGCTGCTCGCAATTCCCGCTACGGTCATTTTCCTGGCATACATCGCGACGACAAATCGCGAAGCGTTAGCTAGCGCCCGGCCCGTATCCGCCAAAGCCATGCTGATCCTGCCCTCGCTGGTGTGGAGTGCCCCCGTGCTCCTGCCGGTAATGTGGACCGTGATTCTGCTCTTCTTCTATTTGCTCGGCCGATGCCTGAGGGACCCTCGAAAAACTAGTAAACGAACTGCGAAGTTGCTCCTCGTTCTGGTCTTCCCAGTCAGCATGTCCCCGCGAACCTGGTTTGGGTCAACGCAAGGCGTGATGGCCGATATATCCGCCGCTTGTTATCCGTTTCTCCTCGTACTCGGCCCCTATCTGAAGCCCTCGCGGAAAGTTCCCGCAGCGTCGGTGGTGGCATGTCTTGTCATAGTGTATGGACTGGCCCGGCTGCTAGGAGCAGGGTCCTTATTTACTGAGCGAAATTATCGCAGCCTTGAAACGGCCGCCGGCGTAGTGAAGATTTCCGATCACTCCCCCGGGATCGAAGTATACCGCTATATCGCAACACATACGGCCCCGTCAGAATACGTCTTAGAGCTTCCTTATGGCGGTGGTATTAACTTTGCCGCCAGCCGCCGGAACCCAATCTTTGACACGATGCTGTTCAACATGGAGATCCCGCTCGAATATCAACAGAAGGATCTGGAGCAACTCGAGCGGAGAAAACCGAAAGTGATCATTGCTGAGGACTTGCCTCGATTCGGCACCAACTTCTCTTTCGGAACAGTCGGCAACCGCTCCTGCGTATGCCCCAGACTGGTGTGGATGCCGGACAAGCCTTCATGGGACGCGGCCCACGTCTACCCATTGATTGGCTATATCGTGGGCAATTATCACCTGGCGGCGAGAATTGGGAGCAAGATGATGCTAGAAGCGAATCCGTAATTCAGGGGCCACTCCGCCAGCCTAAGGTAAGAGCACTACTCAAGGTGAGGGAACAAAACGCCGATTAGACCACTTGGTGCGTTCCCGAGCAGTTCTGGCAGTCTCCCTCCTTTGTTTGGTCCCCTCGGCATGGGCTATCACGGTGCAGGACAGCCGCACGTCCACATCGGTGAGCGATCAAACCTGCGTGGCGCCGAAAGCCGTCTCGGTGTTTCAACCGGTCGACCGGCAGGCCTTTGTGTGGTTCGCCGCGTTGCAGGTACGCGCAGGCGATCAGTTGCGCGTGGAGTGGCTGGACCCAACGGGCGCGGTATCCACCACGGCCGAGTATGGCGAACTGCCAACCGCTGGCGAGCTGTGTTTCACCTCGCAATTGCCGATCGCGGGGTTCGCGCCGGCTTCGCAGCCAGGGAATTGGACGGTGCGCGCGGTAGCGAACGGATCGGTGGCTTTTTCACGAACGTTCAGCATCGCGCCCACCAACGACAATGGCGGGCCGGTTGTCACGAGCGTGACGTGGTCAGGTGAACGGACACAAGAGATCGATTTCACGGTGCACGGCAAGAATTTTCTGCCGGGCTCGCTGGTATTGATCGCGCAATACGCGCCGGCGGGTGGATGGAAATACCTGGCGAGTTTGCAGCCGCGGAGCGCCGGGCCGAATCAGCTATTGGTCCACTACGCTGGGCTACCCGTCAACGAGTACCTGGTGATCGTGGAGAGTCCGGATCAACGCATGAGCCGTCCGATGCCATTCCTGATCGCGGCAGCCGGTTACAAACTGCCGACCGCGGCGGGCGTGCCGTGGATCATTACGCAGGGGCCGTACGGAACGTTCTCGCACTGGGGCAATAGTCTGCACGCTTTCGATATCGCTCCGCGCTCGGGAAGCTGCGTGGTGGCTATGCAGGCGGGGATCGCATACACGCACGATCTAGGGCTGAAACAGGATCATCGGCATCACTCCTTCGGCAATTACATCACCATCGATCACGGCAACGGCGAGTTCAGCCATTACGCGCATCTGGCCACCGGCACCTTTGTGGTGAAGAACGGCGAGCGCGTGGAGCAAGGACAAGCGCTCGCGACGGCCGGCAACAGCGGTTACACGCTGGGCGAAGGCGGCGGCTATCACGTGCACGTGAGCGTGACGCGCCAGCTTCCGATATCGTCATCCAGCGTTCCGTTTCAGTTTGAGGATCTACCGGATTGGACGCGTGGGGCGGGCTATCGAACCGTGGTGTCAATGAACGAATCGGCTCTGTGCGATTGCCGGTCGCGCCGCGCGATTGCCAGCGGAGATTCGGCGGAGGGGCAATTCTCGGGCGCGGTTTCCGTCGAGCAATGGTGGAGCGACATCGTCTCGGTGGAGCGGGGATCGAAGATGTTGGACGTGACGCTCTCGTGGGCGGGCGGTCCAGGCGATCTCGACCTGCACCTGATGAGCCCCAGTGGGCGGCACTATGCGGCGTACGCCGACAGTACGGGATACTCGGGCGAAACGAATCCGAAATCGTTCCGCGTGCCGAATCCGGAGGTCGGCTTGTGGCGAATTTCGGTGCAAGGCATGCGCGGTTCCACACCAATCAATTTTGGCGTGGAGACGTCGGGATCGAAGCCGGGGTCGAAGAGCCAGCTCCGTGCATCGCGCTAAAATCTTGGAGTAATGACGGGGCTGGCCGCCGATCTACTGTGCAAAGAACATCTGACCGGTCCCCAGCATCCTGAGCAGCCCGCTCGATTCGACGCGGCTGTTGGTGCGCTGCGGGGCCTCGAGCTTGCTCCCATTCCCCCGCGCGTCGCCAGCCATGACGAGATCGCGCTTTGCCACTCGCAGCAATATATCCAATTAGCTGAGCGCGAGATTTCGCAGGGACACCATGAGCTCAGCACCGGCGACACGGCAGTCTCGCCGCGATCATTCGATGCGGCGCTTCGAGCGGCGGGAGGAGCGCTCAACGCGATCGACGCCATATTCGAGAAGCGTGTCGCCAATGCATTCTGCATCGGGAGACCGCCAGGCCATCATGCCAACGCAACGCGTGGGATGGGCTTCTGCATCTTCGACACGCTTGCCATCGCGGCGCGCTATGCCCAGCGCAAATATGGAATCGCACGAGTACTGATCGCCGACTGGGACGTCCATCACGGCAACGGCACCCAGGACATTTTCTACACCGACGGCTCGGTGTTTGTGTTCAACACGCATCAATCGCCGTGGTATCCGGGAACCGGCGCCCGCGGAGAGACTGGTGAAGGAGCGGGCGAAGGGATGACGCTGAACTGCCCATTTCCGGCTGGGTCGGGCCGCAAAGAAATCCTGGGAGCATTCCAGGAGCAGTTACTTCCGGCGGCAGCGAAGGTGAAGCCCGAACTGGTGCTGATTTCGGCCGGGTTCGATTCAAGGGCCGGGGATCCGCTCGGCCGTTTCACTCTGACCGACGCCGATTTCAAGGATTTGACCGCGGTGGTGCGCCAGATCGCGGACCAATCTGCGGGTGGCCGCTTGCTTTCGGTGCTGGAAGGCGGCTACAGCTTAACGGGACTGGCCGCCGGTGTTCGCGCGCATGTCGAGGCTCTCCAATGATTTCCATAGCGCCGGCCAACGAACGCGATGTACCTGTAATTCTCGATTTCATACGCAAACTCGCCGAGTACGAGAAGCTGTCACACCTGGTGGTGGCCACCGAAGTGAACATTCGCGAGCATGTCTTCGGATCGAATCCCGTCGCCGAGGTGCTGCTCGCGTATTGGGACGGCGAACCAGTTGGATTCGCGCTCTACTTTCGCAATTTCTCGACGTTTCTAGGCCAAGCCGGGATCTATCTCGAAGACCTTTTCGTGGAGCCGGAACATCGCGGCAAAGGGATCGGGAAAGCGCTGCTGATTCGTCTCGCGAAGATCGCCGTCGAGCGCGGCTACGGCCGTTTGGAATGGGCTGTGCTGGATTGGAACACTCCGTCGATCGAGTTTTATCGCAGCCTGGGGGCCGTTCCGCAGGATGCGTGGACAGGGTACCGCTTGACGGGCGACGCGCTATCGCGGCTCGCTCTGGGTGACCGGAGTCGGCCGTAGCTGCGCGTCCTCCAGGCGTTTGGCTTCCTGATACGTAAAAACCATGCGGTGAATCACAGTGATGTTGGAAAGCACGGCAATCACCCACAGCACGGGCGCCATGCGATCGAACAGCGCGCCGATGATCAGCAGCACCACGCGCTCCGGACGTTCCATAAACCCGACCTTGCATTTGGGAATGGTGTTCTCGGCGCGGGCGCGCGTATAGCTCACCATCACGGATCCGGTCATCACAATGGCAGTCAGCACCACGTAGAACGGCCGATTGATGGTGCCGTAGTAGACCAGCAGGCCCATCAAGAGCGCGAGATCGGAGTAACGATCGAGGACCGAATCGAAAAATCCGCCAAAACGCGTGACTTGGTTAGTTTCACGCGCCACGCGCCCGTCCACCATGTCGAACAGTCCGGCGCCGATGATCACGAAGCCGGCCGAGCGGAATTGCCCCGCGGCCAGTAGAACGGCGGCCACGATATTAATGACGAGTCCGAGAAAGGTGAGAACGTTAGGGTGGATTTTAGAGAGGGCGAGTCCGCGGACAATCAGGAGAATTACTTTGTTGCACGCGACGCCGATCGCGCGGGTGTATGTCATGCCGTGCGGCCTATATCGATTCTATCTCGAAACCGGATCATGGGGTGACGTCATGGATTGTAATCAATTGTATAATTTCCAACTCGCGGACCCCGTCGGGAATCTGCACTTTCACGGTGTCGCCCACCTTTTTCCCGATCAGGCCACGGCCAATCGGCGAAGTGGTTGAAATCCGGCCTTGGGTTACGTCAGCGTCCTCGCTGGTAGTCAGACTGTAGGTGATCTCCTCATCCTTATTGAGATCGAGCACCGTGACCGTGGACCCCAGGCCTACGCGGTCGCGCGGGATGCGCGCCATGTCCACCATGGACAGCTCGCGCAGCCGTGCGCGAACTTGGCCGAGCCGCATGTTTACAATACCCTGGCGCTCCTTGGCGGCGTGGTATTCGGCATTTTCGCTCAAATCGCCATGAGCGCGCGCCTTGGATATTTCGCGCGGGAGGTCGACGCGCAATTCGTTTTCGAGCGCCGCCAGCTCGTCTTCGAGTTTCTTCTTCAGATCGATCATGCGAACAACTTTCTATATTATACGGCCCGGTCGCTCAAACAACTCAACCACCACGTCGCCAAAAGGTCCCAATCGCTCCCGGTGCCAGGTCGAAAACTCGGGCCGTACCGAAAACCAGTTCCGCCAATAGCGAACGCTCCCGGAGCCTCCATAGATGAGGAAGCGCCCCGAGGCGGGAATGGGGCCTTCAGCCAGGCTGGTTACATAGCGCTCGGCTTCCGGAGAGTCGTCAAAAGGGACCAGATACGCTTTGCCGCGGAACGGGTAAACGGGCAGGTGGCTGTAAAGAAACCCAGGCAGGGGATAAGCCGGCTGCCAGACCGGCGGGCGCGCTTCGATGAACGGGCTGGGGCACAGGACCGGGATGCCGGGATCGCGGGCGGCCCATTCATCGATGGTTTGGGCGGCCAAGCGCCAGTCCGATCCGTGATGCACCGGCCAAAGCTGGCTCCATTGGCCCAGCATCAGAAGCGCTCCAACCGCGAATGCGAGCGTGAGCGGCTTCCAGAGGCCGGGCGGAATGAAATACGAGGCGGCCAAAGTAGCCGCGAGAGCCGCGCCAGGCAATCCGATGTACAAATAGCGCGCGACGAACATGCTACTGCCGGTGACGCGGGAGACGGCGAACAACGCTAGCGGTTGGATCAGCCACCAGGCGGCGATAAGAACCAGTGAGCTGCTCACCGAGCCCAAGGTGCTAATCGAGAAGGTGTGGACACGCGGCCATCGAAACCAGCGTCCCAAGGCGAAAGCGCCAAGGCCGCAGATGAGGATTAGCCCGAACTTGAGCGAAACGCGCAGATCGCGGAAGGTGGGGAGCGCGACGATAACATGTGCCGTCGCCTGGCGAAAAAGATGCAGCGCGTCGAGTAACACCGGAATCAAAGCAAGACCGAGCAGCGCGAAGATCACGAGCGTGGGAAACCAGCCGTTGCGTGTTTCGTGCCGCAATAGCCGAATCAGTGCATACAGGGCCAGCACGATATAGAACGGCCAAAACAACAAGTGGACGCGCCACACCAGCGCCGCACAGAGGACGAACAGCGCCGCGTCCCACCAGTGGTCCGCATCCAGCCAGCGGATTAGAAACAACAAGCTGGCCGCCACCAGGCAGGTGCCCAGCGCATAGGGCCGGGCATCTGCCGCCTGATCATTGAATCCGCGCATGGATAGACAAGCGAAAGCGGCAAACCACGCCGCTTCCGGAGCAATCAGGCGGGCGGCCAAACGCGCAATGAAAAATAAAGCCAGGCCCATCAGAAAGACCGAAGGCAGCCGATAAGAGATTTCAGAGAAGCCGAACAGCGATTCAGCGGCTTGGGGCAGGCGGTAGTAGATGGAATCCGGCACCTGTGGTGCGACAGAGAAAGAGGGATGGTTGGGCCCCTGATGCACTACAAAGGCAGTGGCCATCTCGTCCACCCAGAAGCTGGAGGGCAAGGGCATGAGCCACAGCCGCGTGATAGAGGCAGCCAGCAGGAAGGCCAGCAGCCAAGTGTTTTCAAGGGTCTTCGTGGGGCCTTTAGGACGAATCGCGCCTTAATGTTACAATAATACAGAGGCAGCAGCAATTCCCCCTATGGCATTCAAACCAGCTTTTGCGCAAGGCGCGCAGATTGAACATACGAAGTACGGTCTTGGTTCGGTGGCATCTTGCACAGAAGAATACATCGTGATCAAATTCGACGATCACGGGGAAAAGAAGTTCGTGCTTGCTATCGCGTTGGCGGCGTTGAAGAAAAGCGATCGCCAGCCGCCAGTGGAAAAGCGCCGGGCCGCCCGCAAGAAAGCCGCGCCAGCGGCAGCCGCCGCGAAGTAAGAGCGAAAACCGACCTAAGAGAAATTAGCGGGACCCAGGTTTTTGGCCTGTATCCCGCTGATGACGTGACTGCCTAAGCAGTCGGGGCCTTGATCTTTTCCCGCTGTTCGCGCAGGACCGCCTTACGGCTCAACTTGATCTTGTTCCCCTCCAGCGCCAGAACCTTCACCAGGATCTGATCGCCTTCCTTAAGCTCATCGCGCACAGCTTTGATCCGGTTCTCCGAAATCTCGCTGATGTGCAACAGGCCGTCGGTGCCCGGGAAGATTTCAACAAACGCGCCGAACTCGGCGAGCCTGACCACTTTCCCGAGATAGGTCTTGCCAACCTCAGCGACGGCGCAGATATCGGTAACGCGCTGGATCGCCTTGTTGGCCGATTCGCCGTCGGAGGCGAAAATCCTGACTGAACCGTCGTCTTCGACGTCAATCTTGACGCCGGTTTCGTCGACGATGCTGCGGATCATCTTGCCGCCCGGCCCGATGAGATCGCGGATCTTGTCGGTCGGAATCTGGAGCGTATAAATGCGCGGCGCATATTGCGACATCTCGCTACGCGGTGTCGCCAGCACGGCCACCATTTTGTCCAAGATGAACAGCCGGGCGCCTTTGGCCTGAGCCAGCGCCTCTTTCATGATCTTGGTAGTGACGTTCGGGACTTTGATGTCCATCTGCAGCCCGGTGATGCCCTGGCGCGATCCAGCAACCTTGAAATCCATGTCGCCGTAATGGTCCTCGGCGCCGGCGATGTCGGTGAGGATGGCGTAATCCTTGCCTTCCAGCACCAGCCCCATCGCAATGCCTGCAATAGGATCGGCAATCGGTACGCCCGCGTCCATGAGTGCGAGCGTTCCACCGCACACGCTGGCCATCGAGCTGGAGCCATTGGACTCCAGGATGTCGCTGACCACGCGCAGGGTGTAGGGGAACGTCTTTTCGTCGGGAATCACGGCCGCAATGGATCTCTCGGCGAGCGCGCCATGCCCGATTTCACGGCGCCCCGCTCCGCGCATGAATCCCACTTCGCCGACGCTGAACGGCGGGAAGTTGTAATGCAACATGAAGCGCTTGGAGGTTTGGCTCAGATCGAACATTTCGATGCGCTGTTCGTCGTCCTTGGTGCCGAGCGTGACGGTAACCAGGGCCTGCGTCTCGCCGCGCGTAAATAGCGCCGAGCCATGTGTGCGGGGCAGTACGCCGACTTCACAATCGATATTGCGGATTTCGTCAAAGGCCCGGCCATCCGGACGGCGCTTCGCCTTCAACATTTCATCGCGGAAAATGCGCTCCTTCAAGCTATCGAACAGCTCTTTCGCTTCGGATTGCCCTTCCTCGGGCAGCGCCTCGATGACCTTCTTCTTGGCTTCGTGAACGCGATGATAGCTTTCGAGCTTTGGATACTTCTTGGTATCCAGCGCGTCGGTCAGCTCCTTGCGGATTTGCGACTCGATTTTCGCGTACAGTTCCTTATTGACGGCCGGCGGCTCGTACTTCCATTTCTTCTTCCCAACCTTTGCGACCAATTCCCGGATACCTGCGGCGATCTTCTTGCAGCACTCGTGGCCGTACTCGATGGCCTGCAGCACTTCGTCTTCGGTGGCATGCTGCGCGCCTGCTTCCACCATGACGATGCCTTCTTCAGTTCCCGCGACCACGATGTTGATCTTGGCCTCGTGCGTTTGGTCGTAGCTGGGGTTCGGTATCAGCTTTCCTCCCACCAGGCCCACTCGCACGCCGCCCAGCACGTGCTGGAACGGAATGTCCGAGATCGCCAGCGCAGCTCCGGCGCCGACGATGGCCAGCGTACTCGGATCGCGTTCAGGATCGGCCGAAAGCACCATGGCGATCACTTGCGACTCGTTCATGAAACCTTCCGGGAACAGCGGCCGGATAGGCCGGTCAATAAGACGGCTGGTGAGGATCTCCTTCTCCGAAGGACGCCCCTCGCGCTTGATGAAGCCGCCGGGAAACTTGCCCGCGGCATAAGTATATTCTCGATAATCGACGGTGAGCGGGAAGAACGCGGCGCCCGCCTTGGGCTCCTCATTCGCGCAAGCACTCACCAAAACGACGGTGTCCCCGGAGCGGACCACGACGGCGCCATTGGCCTGTTTCGCGATCTTGCCTGTCTCCAGGGTAATTTTTTGACCATCCAGGTCAATCTCTACGGTATGTAGCATTGAAATTCCTTTTAATCGGACGAAGCTTTCCGCTCCGCCTGCTTTTGTAACATGCGCGCTAAAACCACAGCGCGTTTCTTACGATTAAGAGGAGACTTTGGAGTGAATGAAACTGTGGGAACGCCGCCCACCGGGGCGGTTTACCTGTCCCCGAGCATCTAACGACGGATGCCCAGGCTTAGAATCAGGCTCTTGTATCTTTCCGGGTTACGGCTTTTCAGATATTTCAAAAGGCGACGGCGCCGCGCGACCATCGACAACAATCCCCGGCGGGAATGATGATCTTTGCGGTGCGTCTTGAAATGATCCTGGAGTTGCAGAATACGCTGACTCAGGATTGCTACCTGAACTTCTGGCGAACCGGTGTCGGTTTTGTGAACGCGGAACGTTGCAACTACCTGCTGTTTAGAATCGGTCGCCAAAGCCATGCTCGAATCGATACTCCTCGTCTTAACTTAATCTTTTTTGTCCTTCGTAGGATAGCACAAATGGCAGCACCAGGTTCATGGAACCGCAATCGTGACACTCGCCGCGGTAATGATCCCGCCCGCGTTGATCTCGATCGGCACCACTCCATGCACTCCCGCCGGGACCACGACGTTCAATTGATTCACACCCACCTGGGTCGACGACAACCCGGCAAATGGCACATGACACTCGACCCCGCCGATGAATACAGGTGTTGGCCCGGCCCTTCGAAGAGCGTCGCCCGGCGCGGCGCCGTCTGCGATGGAGGGTGTCACGGGTCCCAGTCCATTGGCGAGAACCGTGATCGTATCGCCCGCCGCCGCGGGATGCGCGGGCCCGGCAATCGTGCCATCGGAATTGAATGCGAGCGCCTGTCCGGAGATGTCGTATACGCCTGGAGCGATCGGTGCGGTCTGGACCCTGAAGGGAGCGGAAAGGGCGCCGTTCACGTCAACCACAACATTCGCGTCTCCATTGATCTCCCACGGAACCTGCGCATTGATCTGCCGAGACGAAACAAACGCGAGCGGCGCCGGGATTCCGTTGAAGGTCACTGAAACTCCGGCTATCGAATCCGGCAGCGACGCGCCCCTGCTTGCGACGCCTGTGGCAGGACCAATTGCAGCGCCAAAAATCGACACCAGCGATCCCGGCGCCACTGGCTGACCCGCCGCCAACGACGCCGCATTCACCACCGAAACCACCCGCCGAGTGATGTTGATCGAAGTGGCGTTGATCGAAACCGACGTCATGTTCGCGGTGCTGGAAACGATATCCGGCAATCCGTCATTATTGAAATCCGCGACAGCGACGGCCACTGCATTCTGCCCCGGCAGAATCGAGGCTGCCTGGTTATAAGTTCCATCGCCGTTCGAAAGCAGGACAACCACTCCCAGGCTTCCTGCGCTTTGAATGAGGTCGGACTTGCCGTCGCCGTTGATGTCGGCGACAACGGGCTTAGGAAGGGGACTCGACCCTAGCGCTATAAATGGAATCGTGGCACTGCCGAGGGGCGACTCAAAGGCGCCATCGCCCTTTCCGAGAATCGTCGAGTATGAAAACGAACTCTGGAGCGCTGGCTGAGACGAAACAAGCACGTCCGCCTTGCCGTCTCCGTCGAAATCGCCCGTGGTGACGTGGTATATGGGGCCGGCCACACCTCCGTAGAATGCGGTCCCAGTTCCCGAATAAACGATCGGTCCGGACGCGAACGTTCCGGCGCCATTGCCGAAACACACAGACCCGTAGGCGGACGAAGTATCGCCGAACGCGCCGCCGGCCAGCGCCTCAGATGCCACGAACGCGAAGTCGAGATTGCCATCTTTGAACTCGCCGACCGCGAAATCGGAGCTGCCCGCGACGCCGTCCGTGATCGACGGATATATAGGGAAGCATGCCGATGCCGTAATGGTCTGCTGGAAAGTCCCATCCCCAGCGCCTAGAGCGATCACCCCCTCGCCGATCAGATCCAGGTTCCCATCGTGGTTTACGTCGCCCACCAGCGGAACACCTCCGATAACGCCGCTGGATGGCGAAATCACAGGCGCCGAAAAAGTGCCGTCGCCCCGTCCGAGATAAGTTTGAAGAAACGCGGTTCCGCCGGCTGCCTGATCTGTCGACCCGAGCACAGCGACATCGACTTTGCCGTCATTGTTAAAGTCTCCCACCGCCATCGCCGAAAAATGACCCGTCGCGTTAACCGGCATGTGGATGGGTGGTTGGAAAGTCCCATCTCCATTCCCGAGCACCATCGTAATCCGAAAAACCTGGAGGAAAACTAGATCCTGGTTCCCGTCGCCATTGAAATCCGCTGTCAGAACTTGCCGGATGCCCGTGTCCGACGGGATCTGCGTGGTGTTGAATGTTAGCGTGGACTGCGCACTGACCATCCCAGCCAATAGAGAAACAAAGACCGCTTGTGGCAGGACGCCGCGCGAGACGCGCCAGAAAGAAACACAAAACGAACTTGTATTCGCCATGGTTGCTTGCCTTTCGACGCGGGAAGCTTGGAGCGATGCACGTGGCCTGCCATCCGGGCATTCATCGGCTTGTATGGCATGATGGCCTTTTCGGTGCCAGCGGACACGGGAAATCGGTATTCGCACGGCGGTGGGCGCCGGTTTCCTGCCCGCTCGCCGGGCTGCCAGCATCGATCCCAAGATCGTTTTACGGTACGAATAATCGCGGGCGGACCCGTAACCCAGGGCGCATCAAATCCAAGGGATTTGTGTTACATTGGGTGTCTTCGGGTTTGTGTCAGTCTGCGGTTCCCAACCCTCTCAAACCGAGTGACAGGAGAAAGCTTATGAACCTTCGTCCGCTCCATGACCGCGTGCTCGTCAAACGGCTGGAAGAGCAGGAAACCAAGCGCGGGGGGATCATTATTCCCGACAGCGCGAAAGAGAAGCCCCAACATGCCGAGGTGGTCGCCGTGGGCAGCGGCAAGCTACTCGAGGATGGGCAGCGCGCGGCTCCCGACATTAAAGCCGGCGACAAGATTCTGTTCGGCAAATATTCCGGGTCCGATATCCGGATCGACGGTGAAGAATATCTGATCCTTCGCGAGGACGAAATCCTGGGAGTATTCGCAAATGAATAAGCTGCTGATAGCAGTGTTCGCACTCGCCAGCATCGGTACCGCCAGCGCCCAGATCAAGCTGGGCGTCATCAATACCCAGAAGGCGCTGCTCGAGACCGACGAGATCAAAAAGGCTCAAGCGGAGATGGAAGCCAAGTTCAAACCTCGCCAGGATCAAATGGTCAAACTGCAAAAGGATCTGGGAGACATCCAGGCTCAGTTGAGCAGCGGAAAGCTCAACGAATTGGGCACGACGGAACTAACCGCCGAGGGCCAGCGCAAGCAGCGTGAACTGCAGCGCGACCAGCAGGATCTGCAGGAGGACGTGGAACGCGAGCGCAACGAAATTATTCAGCGCGCCGGCACCCGAATGCAGGAAGTAGTGAAGAAAGTGGCGGATGAAAAGGGGCTCGACGTGGTGGTGGATTCGGCTAGCACGGTCTTTTTCAAGTCGTCGTTTGAGATCACCGCCGATGCCACGGCTGCTTACAACAAGACGTATCCCGCAGGTTCTGCAGCTGCCCCGGCTCCTGTAAAATAGCAGCAGGCAGATGGCCAGCTACCTGGAAGCCTACGGAGACGCCGAGCAACACCGCGCCCGGGTTATCGGGCTGCTGAAGAAATGTTCGATCGTGCTGGTGGCCGTATTGGCGGCGGGGCTTATCCTTTACGCGATCTTCAAGAATCACAGCGAAGAGCGCCAAGCCAAGAACTTTCTCGGGTTGCTGGCGGCCCACAACTATTCAGCCGCCTATACCCTGTGGGGCTGTACCGAAGCGCATCCCTGCCCGCAGTACACTTTCCCGAAGTTTCTGGAAGACTGGGGGCCGAAGAGCGCGCATGCCGGGGATCCCGCGGCCGCGTCGATTGGGCTTTCGCAATCCTGCGGATCCGGGGTCGTGATCCGGCTGGACTATAAGAATCCTCAGGAGTCCCTGCCTTTGTGGGTGGAGCGCGAGAGCGGAATCATAAGCTTCGCCCCGTGGCCGGAGTGCCCCGGCACAAGGCATCTGCGCTTCGGCGGATGGCTCAAATCGATTTTCGGCGGCGGCTGATCGCCTACAGCGCGTCCTCACCGATAGCCGGCGGCCTGCAGTTCGAACAACTCCGCATACCGGCCGCCGAGCGCGACCAACTGCCGATGCGTGCCCTGCTCCACCAGTTCGCCATCCGCAAGAACCAAAATGCGGTCGGCCATGCGAACGGTGGAAAAGCGATGCGAAATGAGGACGGCCATGCGGCCGCGCGTGAGGTCGGCAAATCGCAGGAAGACTTCGTACTCGGCGCGCGCGTCCAAACTGGCGGTGGGTTCGTCCAGGATCAAGACTTGCGCGTCGCGCATGTAAGCGCGGCCCAGCGCGACTTTCTGCCATTGTCCCGCGGACAGATCGACGCCGTCTTCAAAACGCCGGCCGAGCATCTGATCGTACCCGCGCCTGAGCTGCGCGATCAAGGGCTCCGCCAGGCTTTTGCGCGCGGCGCTTTCCACGCGCATTTGATTGCCGAGTTCCTCGATGCGCCCGAAGCCGATGTTTTCGCGCACCAGCATGTCGTAGCGCATATAGTCCTGAAAGATGACGCCAATCTCCGCGCGCAAGCTGTCCACGCTGTATTCCCGGAGGTCGATGCCGTCGAGTAAAATCGCGCCGCCGGTGGGATCGTACAGCCGCGCGAGCAATTTTACGAGAGTGGTCTTGCCCGCGCCATTCTCGCCGATCAACGCGATGCGCTCCCCGGCATCGAAGCGAAAGTTCAGGCCGCTGAGGACTTGGCGCTCCGATCCGGGATAAGCGAACGACACAGCGCGAAATTCGAAGCCCGAACGAATGGGCCGGGGCGCGGGCAGGGCATTGGGCGGGGAAACTATGCTGGGTTGCGTTTCAAAGAAGTCGAATAGATCTTTGATGTAGAGCGCCTGTTCGGCAATGTTGTTGAAGCTGGAAAACAGCGTCTCGATTAGCGATCGCGAGCGTGCGAATGCGCCGGCGACGAAGGTGAGGCTGCCCACCGTCATGGCGCCAGCCAGGGTGCGGATCAGGATGAGAACGTAGGCGCCATAATAGCCTGCCGTCGGTAGTAGATTCAAAAGCGAGCCAGTGACCGCGCGCTTTATGGCCAGCGCCTTATTTTCTTCGTAGAAGCGGTCGAAGAGCATGCGCGAGCGATCGGCGAGGTGCTGGCCGAGGCCGAAAATCTTCACTTCCTTGGCGCTTTGGTTACTTGCGCCGAGCATACGCAGATAATCCAGCTCGCGGCGTTCCGGCGTCCAGCGATACAACATCGAGTAGGCCAGCATCGCAAAACGCGTCTCGCCCAGGAAGGATGGAACTACGGCCGCAACCAGAAGAAGCAGAAACCAGGGCGAAAAAGAGACCACCGCAGCCAGCAATGACAGCAGCGTAAGGAACTGCTGGCCCATTCCGGCGATGATGCCGAGCATCCCCAGCCGGGCAGCGGTTTGACGCCTGGCCCGTTCCAGTTTGTCGTAAAACACTGGATCTTCGAAGGAAACCAGGTCCATACGGTTGGCGTGCTCCATCAACCTCAGGCTGACGTGGTTGGTGAATTTGTCGCCCAGGAGACTATCAGAGAGGTTCACTGCGCGCGCTAGGAGGTCGCTCAGGACGGCCAGGGCGATCTCGTAGCCCAAATAGACCCAAATCTTGCGGGGGTCCACTGCGCGCCTCTGGATCGCGCGGAGGACCTGATCGATGATCAGCTTTCCCACCCATAGCTGGCCGACCGGGATGACGGAGGAAACCAGGCGCAGAATAACGGTCGCCATCGTGAGAGCGGGGCTGGTGTCCCATACCATCCGCAAGAGGGGCGGGACGTTTCGGAGTGCCTGCAGGCGTTCACGCCACGTGGCAGGAGCGTCCGAAGACTTCGGAGGGGGCGGATGAGGCGAAATCAAGTACTAGTGTAGCTCTGGGGCTTCAGAACGGGGCCCGGAGGCCCCATTCGACACCATCTGCCTGAATCTGAACAGGCCCCTTGTTATTCACAAGGGCGATGTATGGGAGAATCAGATTCGACGGAAACGCAACCGTCAAAACCTGTTTGTGATTCAGATAATAGGGCCACGAAGGTTGCGAGTCAAGTGAAAAACAGGTTTGCGCGGATTGGGTTCCAAGGCCCTGATCCAGAAGAGCTTAGAGACCGGTTTCGTTTCGGAAATCTTGTGCAAAACTTTGTGGATCATGCTGCGGTAGAGAGGCCTTTGGTTTGTAAGGTGGAGAAATCGGGGGAGTTATTTGCCCTCGAGATGGAGTGTGATGAGGCTCCCCTCAGCAGCTGAGTAGCCAAACCTTCTGGCAATCCGCAGGGTTCCCCCAACCGCTAACCCGGAAAGCAGGCAGAAACCGAGTACAATTGCCGCCAAGCTGATGATGCTAAGGATCATCTGGCCCGCAGTCTCTGGTTTGAGTTCAAGCGGCTTCACCGGCGGTTTCTCGTTTTCGGCGACAACTCCTCGATAATTTATCGCTTCGAGCAGTTTAGCCGCAGCTGCCGAAGGTCCAGTGGCCACGGCAATGAGTGGGCCGGTACGTTTGGCCCTTGCTCCCGCGATCTTCTGAAACTCGGGGAGCTGCTGGCGGGCCATGGACGGAAGTGGGAACGAAAATACGGCTAACAGGACCGGACCCTCGGAAGTCCGGTAGCGAGCGAGCTCACCTTCGGTCCCGAAATCGAAGTTCAAGGCCGAGATGGGGATATCCGGTGCATTTTCCTTCAGACCTTCGGGTCCGAGTATGTACCGCTCCGAGCGAGCGAGTAGCCCCTGGGAGGGTAGGTAGGTGTCCAAAGTGGGTACCGCGGCGTGTGAAACCTGGGGTAGCGACGCATCGGCAAGTTTCGCCAAATCCTTGGGACATTTCCCCTGACAAGTCACCAGGTAGTTGCCTACTCGAAAGCCAGCTGACGAATCCAGGGCTGCGGCGTAGGCCCCGGTGGTATCCCTGAAGCGCGATGCGGTCACTTGGAATGGTCCGTAATCGGCGCGCTCGCCGGTCTCGAAGCCATATTCCTGGCTTTGCGGATAGGGGAAAGGAGCCGCAGATTGGCGTTCATGTTGGCCCAGCCGGTCCGGCCAGATGGCCGCGCACGCGTACGAAGCGAAGACGGCCGCTAGAATCAGGCTCCGTGGCATTTCTTGTACTTCTTGCCGCTGCCGCAGGGGCAGGGATCGTTGCGGCCAGCCTTTTTGGCTGAAGCGGCTTGTTTTTTCTCGGCACTGGCGACGCTGCCGCCAGCGAACTGCAACTCGGCCATTTCCTTGTCCTTCTTGCGCTGGATGTTGCGCGTGAAGTTTTCCACCGCGCTTTGAGCTGTCCGGCGTTCCTCGGAAGTCGCCGTAGCAACCAGCCCGTCCTCGTCGTCCTCTTCTTCGAACTCTTCGTCGTCAGGCGCAAAAGGCAGGATCGGCTTCGGCCTTCCCATCGGACCAACGCCTCCGCCATCGGGACTGCCACTCCCGGGATCAGGGCCTCCGGGACCGGCAATTTGCAGGAAGAACAGGTACCGGATGGTCTCATCTTCGATGCGATCCATCATGTCCTGGAACAGCTCGAAGGATTCTCTCTTGTATTCGATCAGCGGATCTTTTTGACCGTAACCGCGCAGTCCGATGCCTTCCTTCAAATGGTCCATCGACAGCAGGTGGTCCTTCCACTGGTTGTCGATGACGTTCAGCATGACGACGCGCTCGGCCTCGCGCATGTTCTCGGGACCGATCAGTTCCTCTTTTTCCTTAAAGCGGCGATCGAGCAGATCGACGATGTGATCTTCGATCTCCTGCCGGAGCAGGCCGGCCAATTCTTCCAGCTCGATCTTGACTCCGAACTGGCTGAGGACGTCCGACTGCAAGCCGGTGAGATCAAACTCGGTGGCATGCGATTTCTCGGGACAGCGAACATCTATGAACGACGCCACGATCCCCTGGATGATCTCTTTGATCCGCTCGGTCTGGTCCTGTCCTTCGAGCAACTGCCGGCGCATGGCGTAGACGGCCTGGCGCTGCTTGTTCATGACGTCGTCGTATTCGAGCAGGTGTTTGCGGGAGGCGAAATGCTGGGCCTCGACGGCCTCCTGCGCGGAGGCGATACGCTTGGTGATGAGCCGGGACTCGATCGGCACATCTTCTTCCATGCCCAGCCGCAGCATCAGATTCTGCATGCGCTCGCCGCCGAAAATGCGCATCAGGTCGTCTTGGAGCGAGAGGTAGAAGCGCGAGCTGCCGGGATCGCCCTGGCGGCCGGCGCGTCCACGCAGCTGATTGTCAATACGGCGCGACTCGTGGCGTTCGGTTCCGAGCACGTGCAGTCCGCCGAGGGCAACCACCTCATCGTGTTCAGAGGCGGTCTCGTCCCGGAACCGCGAAAAAACCGCGTCCCACTCAGTGCGCTCCGGCGATCCCGCCGGGCTGGTCTGAAACAGATCGGGATCCTTGTTCTCCTTCTTTAGATATTCCTTGGTTAGAAACTCTGGATTGCCACCAAGGAGTATGTCGGTGCCGCGGCCGGCCATGTTGGTGGACACGGTGATAGCGCCCTTGCGTCCCGCCTGCGCGATGATGAACGCTTCACGCTCGTGGTTCTTGGCGTTCAAGACCTCGTGCTTGACGCCCATCTTTTTCAGCGCCGCGGCGAGCCGTTCGGACTTCTCCACCGAGATGGTGCCGACCAGCACGGGCTGGCCTTTTTCGTACAGCGTCTTGATCTCTTTGGCGGCGTTTCGGAATTTCTCTTCCTCGGTCCGGTAGACCATGTCCTGAAATTCCTTGCGGACCATGGCGCGGTTGGTTGGAATCACCATCACGTCGAGCTTGTAGGTCTTTTCGAACTCGGCGGCTTCCGTTTCGGCGGTGCCGGTCATGCCGGCCAGCTTTTTGTACAGGCGGAAGTAATTCTGGAAGGTAATGGTGGCGAGCGTCTGGTTCTCGCGCTCGATCTTGACGTTTTCCTTGGCTTCGATGGCCTGGTGCAAACCATCGCTCCAGCGGCGGCCGGGCATCACGCGGCCGGTGAACTCGTCGACGATGATCACCTGGCCGTCCTGCACCAGATAATCCTTGTCGCGATGGAACAGCACCAGGGCCTTGAGCGCCTGTTGCACATGATGTAGCGTGGACCAGTTCTCGGGCTGATAGAGATTGCCGCAGCCCAGCATTTTCTCTACTTTCGCGATGCCTTCTTCAGTGAGCGCCGCGCTGCGATGCTTCTCGTCGACGGTGTAGTCGCCCGTGGTGTAGCTTTCGCCGGGCTCCTTGCCCTTGATCTCTTCGCCGCGCGTGAGTTTGGGAATAATGCGATTGATTTTGTAGTACTTGTCGGTGGATTCTTCGCTGGGTCCGGAAATGATCAGCGGCGTGCGCGCCTCGTCCACTAGGATGGAGTCGACTTCGTCCACGATTGCGAAGTTGTGGCCGCGCTGAACGCACTGCTCCAGGCGGAACTTCATGTTGTCGCGAAGGTAATCGAACCCGTATTCGTTGTTCGTGCCGTAAGTGATGTCGGCGTTGTAGCTGGCTTGGCGCTCCTGATCGTCGAGATCGTGCACGATGATGCCATAGGACAGTCCGAGGAATCTGTAAATGCGGCCCATCCAATCGGCATCGCGCCGCGCCAGGTAATCGTTGACAGTGACGACGTGGACACCCTTGCCTTCGAGCGCATTCAGGTAGCAGGGCAGCGTCGCAACCAGCGTCTTGCCTTCGCCCGTTCGCATTTCAGCGATCCGGCCTCTGTGTAAGACGGTGCCGCCGATGAGCTGGACATCGAAGTGCCGCATGTTGAGGACGCGGCGTCCGGCTTCGCGGCAAACGGCGAAGGACTCGATCAACAAATCATCAAGGGGTTCGCCATTGGCGATGCGCTGCTTGAATTCTATGGTTTTCTGGGCGAGCTCGGTATCGGAGAGTTGCTGGAGCCCGGGTTCGAGATCGTTGATGGCGGCGACAATTGGACGGAGCCGCTTGACTTCGCGTTCGTTCCTGGTCCCGAAGATTTTCGCAAGAGTGGCGTCGAGCATGGGCGGGGGGCCTTGCATTTATTTTAGCGGATCTTGCTTTCGCTTGATCAAAATGTACACAAAGAAGCTGTTGATCAGCGGGGTGGAGATTAACGGAAGGATTATGAATCGGGAGCCGTGGGCGGCAAAGCTTTCAAATCCAAGGAATGCAAGGAAGATACTCAGAAGCATGCCGGGCACCGCGGCTGGAATGAGTGGAGCAGCGACTGCCATCAAAGCGAGGAATCCAACGGCCGAGTCGAAATGCCTGCTGAGCCGGGCTAGCGCAAGAACGATGGCACCGTAGGCCAAGGTGCCGCCGCCTCCGAAGATGAGCGCCCTAAGTCTCTGATCCAGATTTGTCGCCACCATTCATAGGCGGGCTTGCACAACATTTTAGCGGATCTTGCAAATTGTGACGCGTTTTCTGGCTAACTGCGTGTCACTTGGTCTGGGCGCGCCGCTTCCAGACGCCCCAAAATCGCACGTTCGTGCCGCCGCAGCTGTTATTATCGTTCGCGAGCAGATATTTGCCGATCAGGGCCAGATCGATGTGGCATGAATCATCTTCGACATGCACATGGTTGGCAGTGGGCGTTGTATCAGCGGAGAAGTTGCCCGTGTGCACATTGTCTCCGAACCCATGCCAATAGGCCTCGCCTTCGAGATCCAGCTTGCCGGAAGTCTTCGAGCTTTGAATCCTGATGCGATTCTCTCCTTGCACCCAGGTTCCGGCCCACGCAGCAAGCGGAGGGTTAGGATCGAAATCGACCACACGAATCTCTTTGGATCGAACCCAACCTGGACCCGAGCCTTTGCGACCGACCAGGTACCCACAGGTCCAGTCGCCTTCGATTCGATTCACGACCACGGGATCGCCGGTCTTCAGAGTCTCCGCCAGTTTCGAACTCGTGTCGAACCCGTCAAAATCGCAACGCGTCTTCGGAGATTGTTGACCGGCAGCCAGAGATGCTATCGCGGCGGCGAAAATTAAGTAGCCGATTCTCACGCAAACGCGGCGTGCGGTAGCGCTCCGAAGCGGCGCTCACGGGAGTGGAATTCGGCGACGGCCGAGGCCAGGTCGGAAGCCTTGAAATCCGGCCACATCACTGGCGTGAAGAGCAGTTCGGCGTAGGCGCATTCCCACAGCAGAAAATCGCTCAAGCGCTGTTCGCCGCCGGTCCGGATCAGCAAATCGACGTCTGGGGCGCCGAGTGCCTCGGAAAGGTTTTCCCGCGTGGGTTTGCCGTTTAACGCCAGGGCGGCGGCGAGAATCGCGTCCCGCGAGGAATAATCCACGGCCAGTCGTAAGTTTAGCCTTTCGCCCTGCGCGGTAGCGCTCTCGCATTCATCGATGGCGGGCAGAAGCAGTGGTGGCAGGCGGTCGCGCCGGCCGATGACGGACACTCGCACCCCCTTTTCGACGCACTTGGCCTGCTCGCGGCGCAGATAAATGTGGAACATCTTCATCAACGCGGAGACCTCCGGTTGCGGGCGCCGCCAGTTGTCGGAGGAAAAGGCGTAGACGGTGAGCGTTCCGATATCCAGATCGGGCGCGGCTTCCACGACGCGGCGTAAGGCTTCGGCTCCCGCGCGATGTCCGGCTACTCGCGGCAGTCCTCGCGTGGAGGCCCAGCGGCCGTTGCCGTCCATGATAATCGCGGCGTGCAACCGGCTTGAAGTTCTTTGTGATATATCGGAGCTTTTAAGCATAAAGCATGATTCCAAAAAAGGGGTCACCGTTCCCGGATCGCTTGGATCAGGGCTTCCATGTGATTAAGATATTTCTCCAGCGCCCGGCGTCCGGTTTCGGTAAGGCGATACTGCGTCTTGGGCATGCGGCCCTCGAACGACTTGGAACAAACGATATATTCAGCCTCTTCCAGCTTCCGCGCGTGAACGCTCAAGTTTCCATCGGTGGTCTCGAGCAGTTTCTTCAGTTCGTTAAACGTGAGCGATGGATTGACGGCCAGAGCGCTGACAATTCTCAGCCGGATGGGCTCGTAAATCAAACGATCCAGCCCCGCCAGGGCTTGGCCCGCGATCGCCTTTGCCGGCTTCTCTGATGCCGGGTCTTTTCGAAGAGTGTTTTGTCTAGCCACCGTACCTCCTGGCGATAATCGTTCCAAAAATAAGATGCAGTCCGCCAAAGCCGGCGGCCAGCAACGCGGTTCCCCAGGCCAACGGACAGAACAAAGCCACCGCGCCCAGGAACATAAAGCAGAGGCCCATCACGGGCACTACGCGCACTGAAAAAGCGCCGCCGGTGACCACGCCAGTTCCATACAGCAACAGCCAAGTGCCGGGGATGGCGGCCGGAATTCCCGCGCGATATAACATGGCGGTCAGGAGTCCTCCGACGATTAATGGCGGCGCAAAACTGAGGACGAATCGCCGGGCCGGCGCCGAGAGAACGGGACCTTGCGCAGCCTTGGCTTTCCGGCGGATCGCGAGCACCGCGAGAACCATCGCAAAGGCCGCTTCGAGCAGCCATGTTGCGAGCCAGCGTTCCAAAGAGGGCTGATGGGCCGCAACGTAGGCGGCGATCAACGCGCTCGCACCCATCGCCACGCCACCCCAGCCGGGGACGGCCGTGAATGAGCCGGCACGCTCCATGGTTTCGCGAATGAACCGCAAATTGTCCATCGCGTGAGTCTGTAAGGAAACCGGTTCAGCGCGCGCCGCGCGAATGCTCCGGACGGTAGCCATATGGGAACGATTATAGGCGACTTACTTTACGATGTAAAGTGGAATCTTTATCCATAGGCTTTGCTGGGCCCGAGACCCCGGGTCCTTTCCCAAGCGACGGAAAGAGCTCCAGTTGGTCGTCTTCAAAGGGTTGGAGTGGCGATTCGGGCTCTCGACGCCGATCCATTTTGTGGCGCGCGCGGATTTTATCCACGCGTTCGGCGATCATTTCTGGATAGTGGCCCTTCAGGTAGGCGGACTTTTCGAAACGCTCGCGGTAGCGGCGCAATAAATGAGGAAAGTGCTCTTCGAGAAACGGCAGGAAGACCTTCTGGGCGCATGGCTTCAGAAAAAGAGGCGCGGCGCTAAAGGACGTCGCACCGTTTTGGGCAGCCGCTTCGCACACACGATCCAGGCTTGCTTCGCTATCGTTGATTAGCGGCATCACCGGATGCGCCAGAACGCTCACCGCCACGCCGGCTTCCGTCAGTTTCGCGACAGCCGCTAACCGAAGTGAGGGCCGGGGCGCGAGAGGTTCCAACAGACGGGCCAGTCCTTCGTCGAGCGTGGTGATGGTGAGGTGCACGCGAATCCTATTCTTGCGAGCGATACGCGCCATCAGCTCCGTGTCGCGCGCCACTAGATCAGATTTGGTGGTGAGGCCGAGATCCAGCCCGCGCTCTTCCGCGAAGGCTTCGAGCATTCTACGGGTGAGATTGAAGCGCCGTTCAGCAGGCTGATAGGGATCGGTGGCCGTGCCGATCCAGACCGTGTCCCCGGACTTGAGCCGCCGAAGTTCCGCCCGAAACGCTATTGGCCTGAATTGTTTTGCATAGATCTTGCGCTCGAACAGCTCCGGATCGCGCAGTTCCATGAACTCGTGCGCGTAGCGGGCGTAGCAGTATTTGCATCCAAATTCGCAACCGCGATAGGGATTCGCGGTGTAGATGGAACGCATCCGGCCCGAGCCGCGGCCGATGAAACGCCTGGTTTGAAGCTCCAAGTATTCTACCTTACGCTTGGCTTCGAGCAGGTCGCTGGATGCAGCCAGGCGCGCGATGCCAACCAGCTCCTGCGGAGGGTCGTCGTTAAAAAGCATGGTTACGCGCACTATATTCGTCTTTTATTCTCCCAGTGTCAAGCCGCTGGCGGCTACAAGATGGAACGCGAGTCCCCGTCGCGGCGCGTGATTCGCTCGCGATCGAGGTATTCGAGCAAAGGAATGGCGAATTTGCGCGATATACCCGTCCAATCCTTGAACTCAGGTACCGAAAAATATTGGCCCTTCTTCTGAGCCAGCAGTGACCGGAGCGATTGCATGGCGGAGGCATGAAACACCAGCTCGTCGCTAACGCGCACCAGCCGCCGATCGCGCAACATCAACTGGAGCAGGGTGCGCGCGCGAGTGGGATCGACGCCGGATTTAGCCAGCACTTCGTTCACACCTGGCGTTGCCAGACCGGCCGTGCGGAAAGCAGCTTCGATCTTTGCGGTGGCGTCCTCTTCATCCTGTTTGAGCGCAACCTTATGAGACGAAAGACGCAAAGTCTCGCCCTCGACGGTTAATGTTTTGGAACGGGCCAGCAGCGCGTCCATCAACCAGGAGGGCGCGTCCGCTAAATGCCTGCTTCGCAGTTCTTCCTTCGAGACTCCAGCCAGCAGTGGCTTCTGCCGATGGAATTGCTTGAGATGCTCATGCAGAGCTTCCAACTGATTCGTAACCCAGCCGGGATCAAGCAGCCAGAACTGCGGCGATTCAAGCACCTTAAGCGAAGCCGCAGCTTTCCCGAGTTCCGCTTCGAGCAAACCAGTGCGAGCCACCAAATCCGCCATTCCGATTCCATAGGGCGACTCGCGGGCCAGAAGAGCAATGCGCTCCGTCAGTGGGGCGGTCCCAAGAACCCGCAAACGATCGAGAGGTGCGCGCCGGGGCGGGGCAATATCCAGCACCACTCCGCCACCGATCGTGACCACCGGCGAGAACTTGCGCACGATAAAGCGATCGCCAGGCAGCAACAGCAGTGGTTCGCGAAGCACCAGCCGCACATACTCGCGCGAACCGGGCGCGACTGGCTCTGTTCCGTCGAGCAGGCGGATTTCCGCTTCGACTTCGGCCGCGCCTGCGTGAAAATGCACGGGCGCTCGATGCTTCAACGGTTTTGCAGATGGCAGCAGCTGGAACGCGCAATCGATGCGGGAGGTTGCTTGGAAGCGGCCTGCTTCAGCCAGCACCATGCCGCGCGCGAGTTCGGAA
>Ga0206831_1018_pt1 | contig 70346 bp, 55 predicted proteins | sample Alteio_BWOrgCont_73_FD_152876 | JGI IMG/M metagenome (GOLD analysis project Ga0206831, IMG submission 152876) | Enriched cells from forest soil in Barre Woods Harvard Forest LTER site, Petersham, Massachusetts, United States -... | ecosystem: Environmental > Terrestrial > Soil > Temperate forest >...
GATCGATGTCGCCGTGTTCGAGAATGCGATATTCTCCGGGCTTCAACGTGATTTGGGACGACTTGAACCGAAGGCCGGGCAGATCGATTTGCCGTTGAAGCACGCTGGTGACGGCTTGGTCGGTGGGGTTGTTGACAGAAACGTGCCAACTGCCGGGTTTGCCATCCCGGGGGCTCCGCAAAGCAGTGACTTGGATTTTTAAGTCGCGCCCCGCCGCATCGGCGGTGATGGGATGCCCGAGAAGGGTGTGAACGGCACCCTTGGCAGTGTAGAGCGGGGCATAGATGCGGCCTTCCAGATCGATACCAACGGGGCGGTAGACGTCCTTGCCTTGACTGTAGTAATTTCCGCCATTGTAACCTTCGATCTGGAATTCTCCGGCGCTCCAATTCCGATTAAATCCGGAGGCGCAGAGCGAAAGATTCGTCGGAACGACTTTCATATCGGGAGTTTGTTGCGGAACGCGAACTTCGACCACGCCATCCGCTGCGGCCAATTCCTGTAATCCACCATCACCTGTGATTCGTTTTCCGCGAAGGACCTCAAATCCATTTGGATTACGAATGTAGCGCAGTGTCTGCAGCAACTCATCCGTGCCGCTGAAACTATCTTCCATCGGCCACATCGTGGTGAAGAGTTCCAGCGGAAGCCGTTCTCCCTTTTTCACCTGACGCCCGCCATCAGGCACCGCGGCCTGGAGCGTGATCGCGCCTCGGGTGAATTGAAAATGAAGCGGCGCGCCCCGATTAAAGGCGAGAACGTTATTTGCCCCCGACGGCGCGATCGCGGCGAACCATGCTCCGGTGGGAATGTCGAACCCGGCTTCCTTCGTGGTACTGTCGAAGTCGAGGCTGTTCGTGCCCAAAATCTTGTCGCCCAGGCCCACCACAAAGGTTCCGTGTACAGGTGGAATTTTCAACGTGGAGCTTTGCGCTTGAATGAAGGAAACCAGCTTGCCGTCGTTCTTGAAGGTGAAGTTTTCCTCGTACAGCGTCGAGGCGTTACCTTCTTGCCGGGAGTTATCGCCCATCCGGCTCTCATCCACCCCGGTCGCCGCCTGCCGGAAGATCGAAATTCGCATATCCGCATCGGCGACCGGAAGTGGGCCGATCGGTCCCCAGCTCCGCCACGGGTTGCCTCCCGGTAGAACCAAGCCGACCGCCTGGGCGCCCCCGCGGAAAACGCGCTCATCCGCAAACTCCAGTGTCGGGTCCTGGACGGGTTCGCCCGACTGGACCGCCGCGTCGCTCTGCAGCACCGGCACGGCTGCCGCGAAAGGCAAGATTTCCACGATCGAAGGCGGTCCGCCGTCCCAGGTATAACCGGGATCAGGCATGTAAGCGGGGGAGTAGGCGCGAGGCCAAAAGGGGCCGTGGGCCATTTTCACGATGGAAACGGATCCCCCGCAATCGTTCACGTGGTCCCCGCAAAACGAAACATAAAGCTTGTCGGTCTTATAGCAACGAAAGGGAAACGCCGTCGCGATCTTGCCATTCACGTCCTCGACTTCGACCCCAAGCGTCATTTGCAGCAGAGCGGAAAGGTAGAGCCGGATCGAAAAATCCTTGGCGCCATTGGGCAGAAAACGGCGGTAAAGCTCCGTGCCATCGTAAATACGCACCTCCTTGATGCCGGCGTCACTATGCGCCGCCAGTTCGGGTGTGATCAGGCTGCGCTCGTTCACGAAATCTTCCGCACCGTAAATTCCAGCGTGTTCGGAAACGGACCAGCCACGGATGAGAGGTCCTTCCGACGCCACCACGCGTTCGCTTTCAAATTGGTTGTTCCAGTGAAACGATTCGGAAAGCAACGCGGAAAGGCTGCTGCTCTCCACATAGGTGAGGGGCTTGCCCGATTGCACGTGGTCGGTCATTTCCGCCGGAGAATTCACCTCGGCGATCACCAACGGCAACGAAGTCATGGTCGAGGCGTTGGTTTGCAGATATTCCTGGCGAAGATTTTCGACCAGTTTGCCGTTGCGATAAAAAAGAACGCCGCCGCCGCCGTAGGACCGGCATTGCGGATACCGAAATCGTCCGTCCTCTTTTGAATCGCCGAAATCGTAGAAGCAGGCATTCGTCAGGTTGCGATAAGAGGGGCCGAGAAGTCCGAGCAAAAAATCGAGGGCGTAACTTTCCGGGATGAAGGCGCCCTTGTCGTCTTCCGATTGCAGGGCAAAAGTGCCCGGCTTGCTCTTGCTGAGAAGCTTCGAGCCGACCGGCAGGAAAAGTTTGCTGCCGTAGAGCAGGAGGCGTGGCCCGACATTGGTTGCCATGGAGTATCCAGGTATGAGCAGGACGTCCTTGTCGCTGCCGCGCTCGCATTCGCTTTCCATCGTGGCGAGTTTGGTGGCGTCGAGCTTGTTCCAGTCTTCGTCGAAGACAACGAAGTCGAGATGGGCCGCTTTCGCCGCGAGAGCGTAATCCGCGAATGAGCCCGTCCCGCCGGTCAGGTCGGTTTTCGCTCCAATGAATCCCCGGAATATTTGCTTGGTCGTGGCGACGGGAGCATCGGGCGCGAGCGGGGAGGGCATTCCCAGGCTGGGTTCACCCACTCCAAAATGCGCCCTGGTTTCCGGTCGAAGCGCGTCGGGAATCAGGCGATCGTCGGCAATGGTGGCGCCGCCGAGTGCCGAGCCGGCAAGCGACGGCGCGGATACCCACGTCATTGTGTTCATGAGGAGCCGGCCGAAGTCCGACGGTCTATCGTTGAATCCCCGGTCCAGGGTGATGCGGTTGTAAAACCATTTCGTGCCACCCCCGACATGGAACATCGGCCGCAGGTTGAACAGCGCCATGCGGCCCGGTCCCACGTCCCGAATGGCGAAAAAGACAGGATTCTTTTCACCCTCCTTGCGCTGGATCAAACCGGGGATGATGGCATTTGGGGAAAAACCCCCGATCAGCGGTGGAGCCACCGTGCTTATCGTGGCGCCGGCCCGTACCACCGGCGTCCAATTCTTATCGACGATAATGGGGCCGCAAAAAAGCGCGCCGTGGCCATCCCTGAAATTTGGCAGCCAAAGGCCTTTGACGCCATCGCTCACGGGTGACGCCAGAACGTCGCTGGTGTAAAAGTAGGGAGCTCCTCCAAGCCGTCGATTGGGCGTTACCTCCGCCGCAGGTACGGCGAATAACTCGTAGGGAACTTGCGCGCCGAATTCGTTGAGGCCGTCTTGCGTTGCTTCCATCATGTCATCGGTGCTCTTTGCCGCCGGGTCTTGAGGATGGAGGCAATCGACATCGAGAATAACGCCGCCGCCGAGGGCGAGATATTGTTTCACTGCGGCTATCGTCTTCTCATAATTCCAGCCGGGAGCGGGAACCCCCCAAGGGGACCGTTCCTGATCACCTTTGCTTGGAAAACTGAAGAGGACGATGGCGTTATAACCTTTGATCTTGTCCAGGCTGAAGTCGCTCCAGGAGTCGAGGTAATCGACGCGGAATCCGGCTTTCTGCATTTCCTGATAATAGTTGAAATCGACATACTGCGTCGTATTCCACGAGCAGAAGAGAATAGCCGGTTGATGGACGGAAGTGGGAGACGTTGCTATCTGCGCAAGAGCGACCGACGGAAGGTCGAGCCCGAATAACAGAAAGGCGGAAGCAAGGGCTCTAAAGGGGATCGTCATGGATCTTTTGAAGTATTGAAAGGAAACCGGCCCGCTAAGTAAACCGACGTCTCCGCTCATAGTTGCTGGTTCTTTACGAGAGGTCCTGAGGCAAAGATTCCTCAACGAGTGTGAGGGTTCCCCATGCGTCAAGGTCGTGAAAGTCAGGTTTTCGGTAGGCGGAGGTGGAGGACAGAATGGGGCTTTCTTTCCCTATGATGTAATCGTAGCGACAAAGGGAGAAGCGCCATTCGGCGGGGATCTCTCGGGCGGGGTTGGAAAAAATCGCGTTAAGGGGAATAATCGCAAGAATACGCCAGAGGGCTTGGTCCGTTTGAACCAGGACATGGCTCGAGACCGGGGTTGTCCCGGCAAAATCCCTGGCCCAATCCGAATCCTCGCTCTTTTTAATCCTTCGAAAGACCGAACTTGAAGGGAAGCAGAGTTGGAGGGTGCAGTTATTCGGGGTGATGTGGTGCTCGAAGTAATTCTCTTCATCCGCGGCGCGAAGAAAAATCTCGAAAACATCCCCGCACCGATAGGCGTGGATTCCGTTTTCGCGAATGGGATTAAAAATATCATCGTCGGAAAGCTCCGCGTAAATGATGAGTTCGTTTTGCGCGTGGGCCACCGCCGCCGTGCCTGGGGTGAAGCCTTCTTCTGGTTTTGCGCGCCAGCTTTGACGTAAGTGGACCGCTGGTGCGTAACGCATGGTTTGGCCAACTTCGGGCCACGTCGTCCACGAGCGATAGTCTGCCTTGGGGCATTTGATGCGGGGAGACGGAGGCGACGAGACCGGCTCCGGCGCAAGAAAGCAATCCTGGGGTAGATGCTGCCGGTTTGGAGGTAATAACTGAAATGGCTGCGTCATGAGATCAAAGGGCGATTTTCTTTCGCAACGAAGCCGATCGAATCTCCGCCAAGACCGTCCGCAAACTTTCAAGGGCTTGGCGTCCGGTGGCGATTTTGGGTTTCACACCGTCGCGCAGGCACTCGCAAAAATAGGCTAGCTCGTTACAGTAGCCGCCCAGATCGGAAATATTTCCTCCTGTGGCGGTCTTCGACTTCAAATCCGGCTTGTTGAAAGGCAAGGGCACCCGTTTTCTTTTGCCCAGGGTCACGTGAAGCGTCGGGAAGGATTTGGTATCGAAATCGATGACGGCGCTTTCAAACACGGCTTGGAATGTCATCTGGAATCCCCATTCGGGCGGAAGATCCCAGGCCCCTTCCGCTGTGACCGCAACGTCCTTGAAAAGATAATGGGTGAAGATACGGGACCAGGCTTTGCCTTCCTTTCGGCCGATGGAATGCACCGCCGATGGCTTCCCCAGGAGGTGCAGCACGAAATCGGTGTCATGGATGTGCAGGTCGAGCGCAGCTCCCTTGGAGCGGGCGGAATTGAGCAGCCAGTTTTCCCGGCTATAGCTGGGACGGCTCGATCGCCGCTGAAGTGAGAGGCTGACCAATCGTCCGCCGCGACCTGATTTCACAAATTCCTCGAGCGCCTGATACTCGGGCCAGAAACGAATACACTGGCCGACCTGGAAAGTGACGCCGCTTTTCTCGACCAGTGCCAGGGCGCGTTCCGCCTTGGGAATGTCGAGGGCCAGGGGCTTTTCACAGAAGATGTGTTTGCCTGCGCGAGCCGCCGCGATAATCGCGTCAACATGAAGATCGGTCGGAAGGCAAATATCGATCACATTGCAGTCGCCTTTTTGCAGCAGCTCCTTGAGCGATGGAAAAATCGGCACTTTTAGCCCCATCTGTTCGGCCTTCTTCAAGCCCTCCTTGGAAGGGTCGGCAATGCCGGCGATTTCGACACCGGGTAGAGCCTGATAAACCCAGGCATGCATCTGTCCCATGAAACCGAAACCAACAATGCCGATCTTGATTTTCATGTCCGGAGTATCGACGGTCTCTTCTCGGGGGAACATGGTGGGATCGATTTTGCTTTTAACATTTTCGATTTGTTCTTAAAAGCGGGCATGCCCCCGGCAAAACATTCCCGCCGCGACGTGGTGGCCGTGGAGCGCCTCCGCACGCCGAAGGATTATTTTGCGGAGACGCGAAGCAGCCTGGAGTTATGGCCGGAGAAGATTCTCTGCTTCACCCGCAAGACGGCAATGGAGTCTGACTCGCAGCCGCTCGCCCGGTATCATCATCACCGCTACGTTCTCGTCGTCAATTGGATGAACTCCGGCGAAGTCTACGTGGATGAGCGTCGCTTTCTGTTGCAGAGCGACGATGGTCTTTTGATTTTCCCCTTCCAGTTTCATCACGGCTTTAAATTCCGGCGGCCCAGCGTTCTCTGGCAGTTCATTACTTTTGAAATAAAAGACGGCTCCGCTCTCGAGGCTTTGCGGTTGAGTCCGCATCGGCGATTTCAACGGAGGGATTTCGAGTTGCTTTCCAACCTGGTCCAGGCTTGGAACCGGTCTGGTGACCAGGACGAACTGGCGCCGTGGCTTGCGCTCATTCTCAACCGGATGCTCCGCGCGCCGCGCGCGGTGAAGGAACGTTGGGATCCGGAGCTGAAAATATCGGGCTCATTTTTGGTTAAAATCAACAAGCATTGCCTGGCCCGTCTGCATCAACCGTTTGGCCTCAAGGAACTGGCCGGGTGGCTATCGATGTCTGAAAGTCACTTGCGGGCCTCCTTTAGGCGCACGACAGGCATGAGCCTGGGGCAACATTTGCGCCGCTTGCGCCTCCAGAAAGCCATGGGGATGCTCGTCCAGTCTAACTTGAACGTGACCCAGATTGCCGAGAAGTGTGGATTTGACTCGGTCTTTGCTTTTAGCAGGTCTTTCCGGCGCTTTACGGGCATCACGGCCAGTGAATACCGCACGCATTCCGCCTTGTCCTAGCCGGAAAGCCGTAAAATCGGAAAAGTTAAAAACTGAATCATTCTGGCCATAGTTGTTCAGGGCTGGGTCGGCCAGTCTTCTCCAGGTCCGAAACAACGGACTTAACCTGAAAAATGAATCAGACTTTTGGAGAGAACCGCTGGGAAAAAATGATCGTGCGGATCGAAGCCAGCGCACAGCTTTGTGCCGACGTCGTGGCAGGCGAGATCGCGGACCTCATTCGTCGAAATGAAGGGCTGAACAAAAAGACCATCCTGGGATTGGCGACGGGCTCGACCCCGCGTGGAGTTTACCGCGCCCTCATCGGTTTGCACCGCGGGCAGGGGCTGAGTTTCCGGAATGTCGTCACCTTTAACCTCGACGAATACTTTCCACTCGAACGCAGCTCTCACCTGAGCTACCACCACTATATGTGGGAAAATCTCTTTTCTCACATCGATATTCTCCCGGAGAATGTTCATCTTCCGCGCGGCGACATCCCGTTGCAGGAAGTCGCCGCTCACTGCCAGGAATACGAGAGGCGTATTGAAAAAATGGGAGGCCTCGATCTGCAACTTTTGGGGATCGGTCGCACCGGTCACATTGGCTTTAACGAGCCCGGCAGCCAGATCAGGTCCCGGACCCGTCTGATTACGCTCGATTACATGACCCGAAGCGACGCCGCCTCGGATTGGCAGGGCTTTCACCGGGTTCCCACTCGTGCGATCACGATGGGGATTCGGACCATTCTCCAGGCCCGACGGGTCATCATGATGGCAACCGGCGAACACAAGGCACCGATCATCCGGACGGCGGTTGAAGGCCCCGTCACGGACGAAGTGCCTGCCTCTTTCCTGCAAAGTCACGACAACGCTCTTTGCATTCTCGACGTGGGAGCTGCGCAGGAGCTGACGCGTTTACGTGCGCCCTGGTTATTCGGTCCCCTTGCCGACCAGGGAATCCAGTGGAGTGAGGATCTCATTGCCCGGGCCGTGCTGTGGCTGGCGGAGAAAACGAGCAAGGCCATTCTCAAGCTTACGGACGAAGATTACAACATGGCCGGATTGCAGGAACTGCTGGCCACCGTCGGCAGCGCCTACGACCTGAACCTGGGTGGATTCTATCGCCTGCAAAACGCCATCACCGGTTGGCCGGGCGGGCGCAAGGATGGCTCCTCGCCCAAGCCGCTACGTTCCGCATTTTCCTCCCTCTTTCCCAAAAGGATTTTGGTTTTTTCACCTCATCCCGACGACGACGTTATTTCCATGGGAGGCACCCTGGCCCGTCTGGCGGACCAGGGACATGAGGTTCATGTCGCCTACCAGGTCTCGGGGAGCACCGCGGTGTCGGAAGAAATGGGAGATCGCTATCGCGCGTTCGCCCGGGCATTTGGCGATTCCAGTTTTTCAGACAAACACGATGGGCGAAGCCAGCGTGCGTTCATCCGTCGTCTTGAAACTCAGGCGGCGGCCCGCATTTGTGGTATTCCCGAGCAACGACTTCACTTTCTCGATTTGCCCTTCTACGAGAAAAAAATTCCAACGGAACGAGTGATCACGGCGGCAGACATCTCCACCGTCTCGCAGCTCCTTGACCAACTCCAGCCTCATCAGATTTATGCGGCGGGCGATTTGAACGATCCGCATGGAACGCATCGCCTTTGCCTCGAAGCCGTGCAAGCAGCCATGCGGTCGCAAGCCTCATTAGCTTGGGCCAAGGGGTGCGAGGCGTGGCTTTATCGCGGCGCATGGGGGGAGTGGGCATTGCATGAGGTGGACCTCGCGGTGCCGCTCAGCCCCGGGGAAGTGCTGCGCAAGCGACGCGCCATCTTCCAGCACGAAAGTCAAAAGGACCAGGCGATGTTCCTGGGCGAGGACGGCCGCGAGTTTTGGCAGCGTGTCGAGGCCCGAACTTGCGCCACGGCCGATGCCTTCAATCGACTGGGCCTGGCGGAATATGAGGCCATTGAAACTTTTGCCCGCTGGAGAACACTCTATGAATAAATCAATTAGCATTTGGTCCTTTTATGGAAATCACAATCTGCCGGAGAAATTTGCCCTGGCGAAAGCGGCGGGATTTAGCGGTTTTGAAATCGATCTCACGGAGGATGGGCCGGTAAATCTCAAAAGCGGCAAGGAGGACCTGTTGGCCGTTCGCCGCGAGGCTGAAAAGACCGGCATCGAATTGAGCGGCCTGGCGACCGGGCTCTATTGGGGCGCGAATGGAGCCAGTGCGAATCCCGAGGTTCGTAGCAAGGCGGCGGGAATTTTAAGCCGGCAAATCGAGGTGGCGCAGGTGCTGGGCCTTGACGCCATTCTGGTCATTCCCGGCTCGGTGGGCGTCGATTTCATTCCGGATGCCGAGGTTGTTCCCTACGAAAAAGCTTATCAAAGGGCGGGCGATCTCATTCGCCAGCTTCTTCCCGAAGCGGAGCGCCGCCGGGTCAAGATCGGCATTGAAAACGTCTGGAATAAATTTCTGACCAGCCCCCTCGAGATGCGCGCTTTCATCGATCAATTCCAATCGGAATGGGTGGGCGCCTACTTCGATGTCGGCAATGTCCTGGCCACGGGCTATCCCGAACACTGGATCGAAATCCTGGGAAAAAGAATCATCCGGGTGCATCTGAAGGATTACCGGCGTGCCGTCGGTTCGGTGGATGGTTTCTGCGATTTGCTCTCCGGAGATGTTAATTGGCCGCAGGTCGTTGCGTCTCTCCGCTCCATCAACTACGATGGATGGTTGACGGCTGAAATGATTCCGCCGGTTCCTTTTTACAAGCATTGTCCGGACGTGCTCATTCACAATACCAGCCGGGCCATGGATGAAATCTTGAAGCTCAACCTCCAGCTCGCGCATTAAGATAGCCCATCTCATGACGTTTCAGGCGACCGATATTTCCATCATTCCCCACCCCATTCGATTGGAGATACCGGGAGGCAACTTCACTTTGCAAAGCGCTAGCAGGATTCACGCTCCTGTCGCCCTTGAACGCGAGGCGGCGTATCTGGCCGACCGTTTGGGACGGGCGACCGGCTTGCCGATCGAGATCGCCTCGAACGATGCCACCATCAAGGGTGCAGCCTGCTTTCATCTCTGGCTCGATCCCGAGCTTTCGCACTTGGGCCGGGAAGGCTACCGGTTGATCGTGGGCGGAGATGACGTAAAACTTTCGGCCTCGTTCAGCAGCGGCATTTTTTACGGCATCCAGACTTTGCTCCAACTGTTTCCTCCCGCTATTTACGGCCAAGGCCCGCGACCGGGGGTGACGTGGCAGATGCCCCAGGTCAAAATCGAGGACACTCCGCGATTTTCCTGGCGCGGCGCGATGCTCGATTCGAGCCGGCATTTTCAACCGATGGAATTCATCAAGAAGTTCATCGATCTCCTTGCCCTCCACAAACTCAACACGGTTCACTGGCACCTGACCGATGACCAGGGCTGGCGGATCGAGATAAAGAAATATCCGAAACTGACCGAAGTCGGCGCCTGGCGCGGCGGCACGTGGATGGGCCATTCCGAGTCGGAATCTCGTGACGATGGTATTCCCCACGGTGGGTTTTATACTCAGGACCAGATTCGGGAAATCGTCGGCTATGCCTCGGAGCGGCACATTACGATCGTCCCGGAAATCGAAATGCCCGGTCATGCCCAAGCCGTGCTCGCGGTTTATCCCGAGCTTGGTTGCACCGGAAAAAAAGTTGAGGTCAGAAAGCGTTGGGGGATCAGCGAAGACATTTACAGTCCGAAGGAGGAAACGATCCTCTTTCTTCAGGACGTGCTTCTTGAAGTCATGGAGCTTTTTCCCAGCCCCTTCATTCACGTCGGCGGCGACGAGGCGGTGAAGACCCAGTGGGACGCGAGTCCGGAGATTCAAGCGCTGATCTCCGCTGCCGGGGCGAAAGACTCTCACGAGACGCAAAGTTATTTCATTCGACGGATGGATCGGTTTTTGGCGGAACATGGCCGACGGCTCATTGGCTGGGATGAAATCCTGGAGGGAGGCCTGGCGGAAGGTGCCACCGTCATGTCGTGGCGTGGGGTTGGTGGCGGCATCGCAGCGGCAACCATGGGCCATGATGTGGTCATGGCGCCCGAATCACACACCTACCTGGATCACTACCAAAGCGAATCCATCGACTGCGAACCATTGGCCATCCGCGGATTCACTTCGGTCCAAAAAGTCTACGACTACGAGCCTGTGCCCTCCGAAATACCCGTGGAAAAGCGAAGCCATGTCCTGGGAGTGCAAGGCCAGCTCTGGACCGAATATATGCCGACTACAGAGCATGTTGAATACATGGCTTTCCCCCGCCTTACTGCCCTGGCCGAGACAGCGTGGTCGCCCATCGCCCAACGGAACTACCCCGCTTTTCTCAAGCGCCTCAAGACCCACTTAAAGCGGCTGGATTTCCTCTACGTCAAATACCGTCCGCTCGACTAAGGCTTGGGATTCGCGGCCAGTCCAGCATAGGCCTGGGCGGCCACGAGAAACGCTTTCTTCGGCTTGAAATCGACCGTCATGAGCCCCTTGCGGTTGTAGCCGTTCTGGTGCCTCGAGAATTTGATCGGGGTCCGGTAGTCAGTCAGGACCCAATAGCTGACGCCCTGGATTTTTCCCTCCCGGCGGAGGCGATCGATGATGGCCCACGTCTTCTGGTAATAAGCCTCCTGGCGGTCTTCCCCAAAATCAAAGCTCGTCTCGCCCAGGACGGCATCGATCCCATTTTCGGCGAGGATCATCGGCTTCCCGAAGGAATGGGCCGTCTCGATGCAAAGCGCGAGGTTGCCGATCTCTTCCGGGGCATCTTTGTCCGCTCCGTCATTGATGCCCGCGTACGTGTTGATGCCGACAACGTCGAGCTGCTCGACTAATTCCGGCGGGCAAATCTTTTTCACATGCGGACTTGCGGAGCCTTCCATGCCGCCTGTGTAGGTCACCAGCCGGGTTGGGTCATGGGCGTGAAAAAACTCCGCCATTGTCAAAAAGTAGAAGAGATTGGTGACCGGGGTTTCGGTGTCATGAAGACAGCACTCGTTGCCGACGCTCCAGAGGATGATGGAAGGCGAGTTGCGGAAGGCGCATAACATCTCCTGCGCCATGCTCAGGGCGCGGTGCATCGCGGCGGGCTCGACCATCGTGGGGCCCATCCAGTACGCGGGAATTTCCGACCAAAGCAGGATGCCCGCCCGGTCGCACGCGCGAATGTATTCACGGCTGGGCGGTGTGTGTCCGGTCCGGAAAAAATTCACGTTCAAGTCGCGGCCCACAGAGACCAGTTTGTCGGCGGTTTCTTTCCGCGTGGAAATAATACCGCTCTGGGGATCATGGATCCAGGTGCAGGCCCCGTGCAGGAAGATATCTTCGCCATTCAGCAAGAGGCGGGTGCCCTTCGCCTCGATTTGGCGCAGGCCAACTTCATCCTCCCATCGGTCAAGGCCGCATTCGACGACCAGTCGATAAAGATGGGGGTGACCGGGGGCCCAGAGCTGGACGAAGCTCCGTGGGAGTTCCACCGCTTCGCGAACCCAAGTCTTGGCTCGTCCGGCAATCTGCCAGGAGGCGACCTTCTTTCCGCTCGAATCCTCCAGCCAGGCACGAACGGGATGATCAAGATCACGGTTAATGCCGTAAAGGCGGACCTCCAGTCGCAAGCGGACGAGATCACCGGGAAGAAGCGTCGTTTGCAGGGCGACATCCTGCACAAAAAGATCGGGCACCCGGTAGAGGCAGACGGGGCCATGGATGCCGCCATAGCGGAACCAATCGTGCCGCATGCCGGGGACGCTGTCCTCGAGTCGCTTGCAGTTGACGACGAGCAGAAGTCGGTTTTCCGCTTTCAACTGTTGCGTCACTTCAACTGGAAAAGGCGTATAGGGGCCGTCATGTTCTGCGACAAGGTGTCCATTGAGATAGACTTGGCAGCGGTCCGCCACGCCTTCAAAGGAGAGGTAAACCCGCTCGCCTTTCTCTGCGGGCTTGGCCGGAAAATGGAGGAGGTAGATGACGTCTCCCTCGTAGAATTCGAGGTTGGGATGAATGATGTTGTAAGCGCCCGGTACCTGCGTCGGCCAGAATCCGTCGTCATCGTAGGAGGGAAAGAAATAGCCGGGTTTGCGCTGGTTCTTCCACCAGCCCTGCTGGCGGCAGCGTTCCATGGGATCGGGCAGAAGGCCCCAGTTCCCTTCCAGATTCTCGGATGCGCGCTGGCCAAAATTGATCTCAAACATAATAGGTCCAGGTAACTCAAGGCCGTTACTTCATCAGCGAAGTAATGGTATCCCGCTGTGCATCCGCCCAATGATCGAAGGCCGCCGGTGCAAAGGGCTGCGGTTGAGGCGTTGGATCAAGCGTCCCATCGGGATGGATGAACGATCGTCCGACATCGAGAAAATAAACGCTCTTATTGTCGGCAAGCTTTGCCAATTGCTCGTTATAGTCAGCGATCTTTTGGCGCATCGGATCATTCGGTGACGTTCCCACGGGAAAATCGCCGAGCAGGAGAATCTTCGATCCGGGTAATTTCTGCATAATCGATTGCGAGATGGCTTTCATCCCCGCCACGACGTTTTCGACCGGTGTGTCATCGAGGATGTTATCCTGCATTTGCACAACGACGAGCTTCGGTTTAAGGCCGTCCATTCCGCCGTTTTGCAATTCCCAGAGAATACTCTCCGTCCGGCTGCCCGTGCTGCCAAAATTCAAGGCCTTGTAAGCGCCGTATTCCTTTTGAAAAGCCGGATTCAACTTGTCCCAAAGCCCCATCGTCATTCCGCCGAGGAAAAGGAGGTCGCAACTGCCGCTCTGGGCCGCAACCGTCTGCTGCCGCTTGAAGCGCAGCAGCCAGTCATTCCGGCTGTCCGGCGTGGAGGAGACAAGGTCCGTGGGGACTGCGACTGGGCAGGGAGGCGGAGGAACATTCGGGATGGGCGGCTCCTTGAGCCATTCGTCGACAAACGGCTGGACCGAATCGGCCCATATCTCGAAGGGGCCGGGCTTTTCGGGATGGGTGCCGTCCGGGAAGTTATCGTAATCGAAGCTCCCGTCCGATTTGAGAAATTTGGCTCCAAAATCGATGAACCGCACCATCTTCCCGTCGTCGAGCTTGGCCAAAAGCTGATTGACGAGGGGAATCTTGGGGCCATAGCTGGCCGGTCCCGTCGTCGCAGGGCCGGTCCCCTTGCTGACGAAGTTGGGCAGTACCGTGCGGGGAAAGATTGCCTCCACCAGCACGCGGGTTTCGGGATGGGTGGTCCGAATTTGATTAACGATCGACCAAACACCATACGCCACCGCCTCCGGTTCTTCCGAGAGGTTGTTCGTGCCGATGAGAAGTAAAACCATCTTGGGGTGCAAGGCGTCGAGCACGCCGTGCTGCAATCTCCAAAGGACATGCTGCGTTCCGTCGGAACTGATACCGAGGTTGATCGCCCCCAGCGGAGCATAGCGCTTCTCATAAATCGGCTTGCCCGCGCCCGTCGTCCATCGCCGCGTGATCGAATCGCCCAAAAGCACGATCTGGATTTTATCCGCCCGCGCCTTCGCGTCGGCTACCATGGATTCGTGGAGCTGTCCCCAAGCGTCCGGCAATGTCGGTGTGGTCGAGGCCGCCAGTGAGTTGACGGGTGTCGGGGCCGCATCGTCGGCCCGGCCCAAAGCAGAGAAAATGACGGTGACAAGAACCAGGATGAGATGACGGAGTCGGTTTTCCATGGGAACTAGTGAGAGCCTCATCCGTGATCGGGGGCAGTTTTTTCTTCCGTGGTTATTTCGATTTACAGGCACGGGTTCCAAGGTACATCCAACTCCTGGGAAACTTCCTCAAAAATGGTCAGCAGGTGGATGCCGAGGGGAATGCCTTCCGCCAGGCGATGGACCCGGGTGGCTTCTTCCGGTTGCCCGGGATAGAGCACCCGTTCTCCAGGCCGGACTGGTTGCTGGGCGTTCCATTCCTGCATGAGCCTGGCGATGTTTTTCCGAAAATGAGACGGTACTTGGAATCGGGAAATATCAATGGCGCCAACGAGCCCCCCCAAGTGACGCTTGATGGTCGGGTCACCATACATCTTGCTGATGTGAGGGCCGTAGGGGGATTCCAATAGGAAGGTGCAGAACACATCAATCATCAGCCCCAGCCCTGAACCCTTGTATTCTCCAAAGGCGTGAACCCCCTCGACTTCGCTCGGGCAGGTGGTGGGGTTGCCCGCTCTATCCACGGCCCAGGTTTCGGGAATTTCAATTCCTTCGATGCCGGCATTGAGAACGGTGTTCCAGGGCACGACGCTGGTCGCCATATCGAGGCACAAGGCATGACCGTTCTCACCGGGCACGGCAAAACAGAGCGGGTTGGTGCCACAGAAGGCGTGCTTGGCGCCGTAAGGGACCACCATGGAATCCGAGTGGGTGAAGACGAGACCGATCATGTCGGCCTTGGCGATCTGCAAACCGTAAAAAGCGAGCGCCCCGCAATGCGTCGAATTCTCCACGGCGACCCAACCCGCTCCGGTTTCCCGTCCAAGCGCAATGGCTTCCTCGGTTGCGCGCTGCATGACAAGCTGGCCCATCCCGTGATCGCCATCCAGACGGCCCAAGGCGGGCGAGATGCGGGTGAACTTCTGCTCGGGATTCGGTTTGATGCTGCCGTGACGGATGCGGTTCAGATAATGGGGAAGCCGCGCGACGCCGTGGGAATCAATGCCGCGCAAGTTGGATTCCACCAGGGAAGTCGCGACGAGCCTTGCGTTCTCCTTGGAAAGTCCGGCCTTTTTAAGGCACCCCCAAGTAAACTCCCGCAAAGCCTGATGGGAAACCGTGACGGACTCGGAAACAATTTGCGCCATGAAGCCCAACGTAGTTAAGTGTATAGACTTCTGCAAGCAGGAAATCGAGATTTAACATCGGCGGCTTTAAATAAACACCTTGCAAATACGCGCCACCCTCGAAAATATCCCGCATGCGTAAAAGGAACGTTTCTCAAAAGCGCTTGGCCCATCTTCCCGAGATGGCCTTCCAAAGATTACGTCAGGCGATTCTTACCGCCGAATTGAAGGAAGGGGAACGCGTCCGGGAAACCAAGCTGGCCCGGGAGTGGAACATGGGCATCACCCCCATGCGGGAAGCGGTCCGGCGGATGGCGGAATTGGGCTACCTGGTGCTGCGGCCCAACCACGCGCCTATCGTGCGTAAGTTAAGCGCCGAGGATATCCGGCAGATTTATGTCCTGCGCGAACTGCTGGAGTGTCATGCCTTGAAGAGCGCCTGGAAAACGATCAAGAAGCAGGATTTCCGGCCCTTCGAGGAAATGGTGAAACTGATCGAAACAACCACCGATCCCAAGGTCAAACTCCAGGCCCAATTTGATCTCGATACGGCGCTACACCAGTTGTGGATTTCCCAGTGTGACAATGTCTGGCTCAGCTCGACGCTGGAAAGATTGCTCATCTACCGACCCAATATCATGAATCTGGTCTCCTCAAGCCGCGAATTTGTCGCCCAGGCTTATGCTGAACACAAGGGGATCCTGAAGGCCCTGCAGGAGGGCCGCTACGCGCAGGCGCGCAACTTGCTTGGCCAGCATATACGAAAGTCGGGCGCGGCGCTCGTCGCTTTGACGGAAAGCAGCGCCACGGCGGCGGCACAGTCGCTGGAAGCGAAGTAAAAGCACTTATTCGGGAGAAAAGGAGCGTCCGTTTGGTGCTCGGGAAAAAGCACTAATCGTGACATATTCTCCTTGCGGAAAAAGACGAGTTGTGGAAAAGTGTATAGACATTTATGAGTGACCTCGCCACCAGCCTGTCCAACCTGCCTCGCGCAGGGCGCCGCGATCGACGCCGGCTGGCCTTCAGCCTGGTTGAGGTTGTCCTCGCCATCGGCGTCGTTGGCTTCGCCTTGCTGGTGATTATCGGAACGCTTCCGATTGGTCTCAAGTCGGTGCAGAACGCGGAAACGCTTCAAGCCACCAGCAACATCGCCAACCAACTTCGAGGGCAGATGCAATTGCTCTCTTTCAACACCAGTTCCACCGGGATCAACACGGTGCAGCAGTTGGCCCAGACCAATCTTTTCTATACCACGGACGGAATCGCGACCAACTCGTCAGGCGGCTATTACATGGTGAGCTTCGCGGTCAAACCTGTCTCAACGACGACGAACCCGGTGGTCGATGCCAGCTTCGCGGCCAGCAACGTGCAAAGCGTCGTGGTCAACGTCGCCTACCCGCCGGGGGTATGGAACCAGACGAACACGTTTGCTCTTCTCGTGGCTCGACAAACCGATAATTAAAATGCCGCGAGCTTTAAAAATCACCAAGAGATACCGGCAGTGCGCCAGTTTCACCTTGGTGGAATTGCTCGTGGCCATGTCGGTGCTGGTCCTGCTCCTGGCCATTATTGCGGCGGCAACCCAAGGCACGGCGTTGGCCGTTCACAAGGCATCCGGCAAGCTCTCGACTTATGCGGCGGCGAGATCGGCCTTCGACACGATTAATGCGAAACTGGCACAGGCGACGCTCAATACCTACATGGACTATTACGCTACGAATGCCAGTGGAGTCGGCTACCTGCAGACCAACACCGCGACGTTCGTGCCGACGATCTATGGGCGGGCTTCGAACCTCCAGTTTCTCGTCAAGCAGAACGCCAATCCGGCGGTGGGCTTCAATGCCGCGGGCACGGCCAGCGGCACAGGATATGGGCAGGAGATTTACTTCCAATGTCCCGATGCCTACTCCACGGATTCCGCCTATCAATCGGAGCAGGGACTCTTGAATGCCTGCGGTTATTATGTGCAGTACTGCAGCGATTCGGGCTTTCGACCTTCGATCATCACGAGTTCGAGATGGAGGTACCGGCTGATGCAGGCCATCGAGCCGACCGAAAGCCTTCAAGTTCTCGCCGATGCGGTCTCGGATAACACCGCCTGGACTGGAAATATCGCCAATACCGGGCCCGGCGCAACGTTGGCTGCGGATGCCATCCCTCTCGCTGATAATGTCATCTCCATGGTGATCTGGCCCATGCTCCCCAGCGCGCTGGATGCGACGGGAACGAGTCTGGCGCCGAATTACATCTACGATTCCCAACTGTCTCCCGCCCCTGCTTTAAACGGCGGTGTCGTTGTCCAACCGCTGACGGCGCATCAATTACCACCCATCATTCAGGTGACGATGGTGGTCATTGATGAAGCCTCGGCCGCACGAATCGACACGAAGTCCTCGACGCCGCCAACGGTGATTGAAAACGCGCTTCAAGGCAAATTTGTCAGCGCCAGCAAATATGCCGCGGACCTGGCGTCGGTGGAAAATAGTCTTTCGGCGAGCCACATCGGTTTTGAAGTTCTGAATACATCCGTTGTCATGCGGGAATCGAAATGGAGCCAATGAAAAAAAGCCGCTCTTACTTCGAGATAGTACGCCGAAACTCCATGGCAGGATTTTCCCTCGTCGAACTGCTCACGGTCCTCACCATTATTAGCATTCTCTCGGCAGCCACCATTCCCGCCATGCAATCGGTTTTGCAAAGCACCAAGATCACGCAGGGCGGACAGATCCTGACGGAGCAGATCAACCTGGCCCGTCAAATTGCGTCGGCGCGAAACACCACCGTGCAGGTCCGTTTGATTAAACTGGCGCAGGTGCAGAACGCGGCGGCGACCGGCTACAACGCGGTACAGCTCTGGGGAGCGCCTTCCGGCAGCACGCAGAGCGTAGCCCTGGGACAAATGGCAATATTACCCGCGGCGGTCGTGATTTCGGAAGACACCTCGAATTACTCAAAACTTTTAGCTTCGGGAACCGGCGCCGTCGTGACCTCATCCACCATGTCTGTGCCGGCCGGTACCGCAAGCTACATTTACTTCAGCGTCATGCCTTCCGGCGTGATCCCCGTCAATAACGTGACGACGGCGGAGACGACGGAAATGACAGGGGCCTATCTTTCGGTGGTCGGATCGAGCTACGGATCAAGCAGTGCCGCGCCTGGAGCCGTCGGTGCGCCCCAGAATTACCTGGTTGTGCAAATGAATCCGCATACAGGCAGTACGTTGGTCTATCGGCCATGAAATGCCCGCTCTTTACCAAAAGAGATCCTCGTCCGCAGCGCAGCCTGGCCTTGGTCAGTGTCCTGATTCTTGTCGTCTTGATCACGGCTGTCATCCTGGGATTCCTCATCACGTCCGGCCTTGAGCAGACCTCGTCGCGCTCCTACAAGGCCTCTTCGAGCGCCCGCTTGATGGCGGACACGGCGATCAACCTCGTGCAAGGCCAGATCAACGAGGCGACCTCGCAGGGCATGAGCTATGCGTGGGCGTCGCAACCAGGTGCGATTCGCACCTACAATAACACGGGGGAACTGCACCAGATTTACAAACTCTATTCAGCCCAAAATTTGACGACGACCGATGCCACCAATATGGACATCAGCACCACGGCGGCTGGCAGCAATGACATGCCGCCCAGCACTTGGGCCGGCTCTACGGCTCAATGGGTCGACCTGAACTCCGCCGTCAAGGACGCCCAGGGCAATACGCATTATCCCATCCTGGATCCGACGCAAGCCGGTGCGGTCGATGGCTTTTCCATCAACACGAACTCCGGCATCGCCAGCGCCACGAGCGTCCCCATGCCGGTACGTTGGCTCTACGTTTTGCAAAACGGCCAGATCATTCCGCCCGATGTGACGAGTAGCGGCACCGTTGTGACCTTTGCGAAAGCCTCCGTCCAGCCCAGTGCCGCCAATCCCATTGTCGGACGGATCGCCTACTGGACCGACGATGAAACGAGCAAGGTCAACGTCAACACCGCAGGCGGGGACGGCCTGGCCACGGGGACGGCGCCGAACACCGATCCGACGCCGATCGCGAATGCGACGTTCTGGGACACGCCCCGTTTCTCTGCCAGCGATGAGACGAACATGGCCGGCGTTCAACCGACCGCAAATGAATTTCAGCGTTATCCGGGGCATCCCGCCACGGTCGCCCTCAATAATATCCTCAATGGCTTGGGCTGGAATCTTGGCGCCGCGCCTTCCGCCAGCTTCTATAGTCTGACGCCCCGCTATGCCTTGGGTGGATCTAAGGGAGGCACTGTTCCCATCGCCTCGGCTACCAGCGTCACGCTCCCCCCGAGTCCCGGCAATCGGCTCTACTCATCCGTGGCCGAAATGCTTTTCACGTCCGGTCGCTCCAAGTCCGTCATCAATGCGGACGATAATGCCACGCGACAGAAAATGGAATCGGCCCGCTTCTTTTTGACCGCTCACAGCCAGGCGCCGGAGGTGACCCTTTCCGGCCAGCCCCGCGTTTCCATCTGGCCCGTCTGGAGCACAGCCGCCGCGGGCAAGTCGCGCACGCCGATCGACAATGTCCTCGCTTTCACTGCCACCGTTCCGGGGACAACCCCGAGCACCTACTACTTTACCCGCGCCGATTCCACCAGCGCCACGGTTGATATCGGGCTTAAGGAATCCAACGGCCAATACCGCAACCAGACTCTGTTGAACTACCTCGATTATTTCACGTCGGCCTCCCAAGCCATCCCAGGCTACGGCGGCAGCTTCGACGGGAAATATTTCCAGACGGGCAAGCGTCAGATTCTCACCGAGATCTTCGACTACATCCGCACGATCAACATGGCGGATACGTCGCAGATGACCGCCTCGGCCACTGCCAATCCCTGGGCCTATGTCAAGCCGTGGCAGGGCGACGGCACCGGCGACTTCGGTTCCTGCGGAGAATATCAGGTCGCGCCCAGCATGATCAATTCGACCACCGCTCCGCAGCTGGGTTGGACGGTGTCGGGCCAGGCTGCAGGATATCAGGGCTTCGGCGCCTATCCACGGTTGAGCGAAGTCGCCATCCAGTTTGTCGCCATGAGTTCGGGTGCCATACCGCCGGGCACCGCCAGTATTCCCATGCAGACCAATTACACGATGCCGGCCTATAGCGGTTGGTTTGATCCCGGTGATCCCGGTACCAATCCCAACGACCCGACCTCTACTGTGAACAAAGTGACGAAGGATACCACGACCACCGACGCAGCCAACGGCTATATGGTCGCTCCCGGTAACAAGGCTGCCGACAAGGGGAGCACGGTCGCCGTCCAAGCCGTTATCCTGCTCAATTTTATCCAGCCGGCCCAAATGCAGATCGATGATGGCACGGGTGGCCACAGTGCGGTTCATCCATTTCTTTGGGTTGAAATCAAGGGACTCGACGGCTTTACGATCGCCAGTTCCATCAAGGGAACGGATTATCCGCTTAAATTTCCTGCCGACGACATCATCCGGATGGTGAGTGATCAATCCGGCGGCAAGATGCCCAGCTCTTTGGATAACATCAATTTTGGCAACATGGTGCTGTTTTCCGGGGCTGCTGTCGGCAGAAAGCTGGGGCCGGGTGTTCATGTCTCACCCGGGGCCAACTCAAACTTCGTCAACCCCTTTTTCAGTCATATTATCCCCTTGTCGGTAAGTTCAATCGGTCCAACCACCGGCACGGGCACCATGGTTTTCAAGGGTACGGGGTCGGTCACGGTTAATGCACTTCCCGGTTATATTACCGTCAGTCTTTATGACGGAGCCGGCACATCGAGCATTAATTCGGATCCTTCGCTGACACCTTCGCGGCTCGTTCAGACCTACACCATCCAATTTCCCGCCTCCACGACTCTGCCCATTCCAACGGTGCCGACGACTCCCCCGCCCATCGCTATCACAGGCTCTGCCACTGCTACTACCTATTCCATGGGATTGGGGCTGGCACAGTCGACGCCCAGCACCTCGGAGCGTTGGGACCCTCCGACCCTGGCCCATCTTCCTAATAACGGATTGATCCTGCCGGGTGATGTCGTGCAAAGCATGGTTCTTTCCAAGCAGTGGAGTGATCTTCGGATGCTCGCTATTCCCAACGTGCCCGCGGCGGCCTTCACGACGCACCCGAGCTGGGGTAATCTCACCCAGCCTTGGGCTTACGGCCTCACCGCCAATGAGACAATTTTTTTAAGCCCGCAGAATCCGCCCAACACCTCCAACCCGGGACCACCGTTTGCCTACGTCCCGGGGGTATTGAATCCCAATGCCACCTATTATGTTCCCAGCGCATCATCCACGACGGTTCAGACGCTGCCTTTTGTTCCGGCTACGCTGACGCCCGCTTACATCACTTCAAACTTTGGAGCGCAGGGGCAACTCATGGATTGGGACAACGGTTTGGGCAGTTTTCCCGATGGTCCTTGGATCAACAAAGTGGATGAAGGGCAGGTGCAGACAGCGAAATTGCCCTACTTCACCCTTAATAACCCCATTGGCACCGTGGGGCCCGGCTTCTTCTCGCCGAATCGCGAAGTGCCTTCACCCGGCGTGTTGGGTTCCCTTTCCACCGGCGTCGATCCGACAGGCGCCAATCCTATCCCGTGGCGCACGCTTCTCTTTCGCCCGTGCCCAGGACATTTCGGTGCGACTTCTCCGCCTGACCATCTCATGCTCGATCTTTTCTGGATGCCCACGGCGGAGCCGTATGCCATCAGCGAGCCCTTCTCCAGCGCGGGTAAGATCAACCTCAATTATCAAATCGAGCCTTTTTCTTACATCAATCGCAGCACCGCACTCCGCGCCGTGCTCAATACCCAGAAAATCGCGGCGGTCACCAGTTCCTCCGCCAAGCCGACCCTCACCTCGGGTTTTCCCGGTTACTATAAGGCCCAGGGGGGCGGGGCCGGTATCATGAGCAAAAACGCGCGCTATCCGCTGAATATTCCCGTCACCCTGGCACAGTTCGATGACAAATTTAACGGTAGCAATAACAGCGGCGTGAATTCCTCCACGACACCGGATATTTTCCATTCCGCTTCGCAAATCTGTGAGATGTACCTCGTCCCCGATGGCAATCCGAATTTCAGCACCGGTGCGGCCACGACCTATACCACCGCCAGCGCCTTCGCCACCGACTGGTACGATGGAAAAACCTTTGGCCTCGTGGGCGACAACACCCGCGAGCGGCCCTACACCGACATCTATGGATTGGTCACCACCAAGTCGAACACCTTCACGGTCTATTACACGGTTCAGTCGCTGAAAAATGCCGAGCCGCCCTCCAAGCAATCGATGTGGGACGAGTCGCAGGGGACCGTCCTCGGCGAATATCGCGGCGCGACCACCCTGGAACGCTACATCGATCCGAACCAGAACCTTCCCGATTTTGCCGCCTCGCCGGGATCGGCGACGCTGGATGGCGATTCCACCTCCGGAACTTTCTCCTATTACAAATGGCGTGTGGTGGAAAATCACCAGTTCGCGCCTTAGCCCACGTCAAGCCTTATGATCACACCGAGCCCGGTCGCGGGCGATTTTTCCAATTTTGAAATGCGCGCCCTTGCGGGTGAATCTCTCAGCGTCGCCTTCCTCGGCGGCAGCCTCACTTGGGGCGCCCGCTCCACCGATCCACAGCTCACCTCCTATCGCGCCCTCGTCGGCCAGCGGCTCCTCGAATTTTACCCCAAGGCCCATTTCACTTTCTGGGACGCGGCCATCGGCGGCACCGGTTCCCAGCTCGGCGTCTTTCGCCTCGAGCGCGATGTCCTGCGTCGCAGACCTGATCTCGTCTTTCTCGATTTCACCGTCAACGACGGTCCTTTCCTGACCGATCAGGAACGGCTCGCTTCTTACGAGTCTCTGGTCCGCCGCATCATCCAGGAAGCCGGCGCGCCCGTGGTGCAGGCGATCTTCGCGGTGAAACAAGATTTGGCGGAGACGCCGAAGCAGGCCCGTCCGCGCGACGAGGAACACAAAAAAATCTCGAAGGCCTACAATACCGGACTCGGCGACGCGGTCACTCTGATGCGGGAAAGGTTTCTGGCTGGTGAAGCCGATCCGGACCAGCTCTGGCCCTGGTTCCCCGACGTGACTCACCCCGGAGACAAAGGATATGCGCTCTATGCCGAAGCGGCCTGGAATGGCTTTCGCGAGGCCGTCGAGCAGCGCAAGGTCTGCCGCGTTCCCGAGAAGATGCTCCGTCCCTCAACCTATATGAATTGGCGGCGTCAGCAGCTCAGCGGATTGAGCCCGCTTCCGCGCGGATGGAAGGTTGACTCCCCGCTCACCATGGGTTTGTGCTTCGACTTCTACATGTCACGTTGGCTCGGCGACGAAGCGATTGCCTCGGTTGGCGCGGAGCCGCTGCGTCTGGAATTTCAAGGTTCCATGGTCCTTCTTTTCGGCGAAGCCACCAAGCTCTCGGGAAAGCTCCTGGTGAAAATCGACGGGGCGCCCGTCACCACTCCTAGTGGGGATGTCGTGTATCATCCGCACCGACCCGACGGGAATATGCATTGGGTTCCCGTTCTCGCCCAGGATCTCGATCCGCGGAAAAAGCACCTCCTCGAATTGATTCCCATGCTCGCCGAGGGAGAAGAAATTCGGATCGAAAGCGTCTGTGTGGCCGGGGCCGAGGGGGCGTCCGTAAGCATCGTGACTTAGCCGCTGTGGGGGACGGGGACTCGACCTGCATTTCTTCGCCAATTGGCATAAACCTTGAGAAAGACGAGAACAGCCAGGAACTCGAAGATAGCCGACCAAAGAAAACAGAAGCGGTTATAGTGGATGTGGTCGAAAAACATCCCGACAAACGGTTTGATCAAGCCGGAAATGACCAGCGCCATTGTTGCGCTGGCAGAGCAGAATTGGCCGAGTTTCTCGCGCGGATACAATTCTGGGACCAACGCGCCATAGAGCACGCCTTGGGCAAAAATGGCGAGGTTAATCAGTGTGAACCCGATGAGGTAGGACACTTGATCGTGAACGTAGAAGTAGGCGCCCACATTCGTCAGAGTCCAGAAAAGAAGCACGGGGGCGATCAGCCTCACCGGCTTTAATCGATCCGCCAGCGAGCCGACACCGAAGCCCACCAGCATGATGAATAACTGCGATACGGCGGAAGCTTTTCCAATTTCGTCCAGGTTCAATTTCAAATCATAGTGTAGATAATAGCCTCGATATTCGTTTCCCAGGTTGCCGATTTGAATCAAGGTGAACGCCGTAAAAATCCAGAGAAAGTAGGTCTTGCTATAGCACTCGACAAAATAAGCCCGGATCGGCGCAAAGATTCCTCCTTTTTGATGCGCGTCCGGCGGCGGATAGCTGCCCTCCTTGATCTGCCAGACCGAAACGAGATAGACGACCAGGCAGAAGAGCGACACACCGAGATAAACCGCTTTCGTGTGGTGCTCGCCGTAGCCAAAAACGAAGAAGCTCCAGATGAAAGCTGCCAGCGCCGTGGCCACTTTCGACAACGCACTGAACCGCCCCAGCACGATTTCCGGCACGACGTCCCAGTAAAGATAACTGAACACGGTCAATAACATGGCGTTGAAGATGCCCATGAGGACGGTTGCGATGGCGATGAACAAGATCGGGCCGCTCATCGGAATGTGGTTCAGAATTGCCCCCGCCCAGGAAAAGCCGTGCACATAATAATAAAAATCAGGCATGTACGGCGTGACCATCAGGAAAAAAGCGAGCAGGGGCGTGATCGCGAAGAGAAAAGGCCGTCTCCGCCCCCACTTGCCTCGATGGCGGTCAGACCAAACGCTGAACACGGGATTAATCCACAAGCCGATCAAGCCCAAAGTCCCGATGGATGCTATCTCGGTATAACTCGCGCCGAGATCCTTCATCAGAAAGCCGGTCAGGTTGTGGACCTGCTCAAGCAGCGTGATGCTGAAGTCATTCCACATCAGCCAAAAAAAGAGCAGATAGAGTCCCGGCTTGGTGTAGCGCAAGGTTCCGACGGCAAAAGTGCCAGCCACCTCGGTGGGAGAGGAGGGATTAGGCTCGGGGGATGGGGCCGATAAACTCATGGGAATCGACTGTCCGATCGCCGAAGCATGATTACACCCGCAACCGATCTCCAGCTAAACATGCTGAAACGGAATGCCGGCGCTTTCTGAGTTGGTATCGTTCAGAGGAAATGGGAAGCTTGTTGAAGCGCTGGCGAAAGACCCTCGCGATTGATTTCGATCAGCTCCCGGTAAAGTGTCCTTGCCTCCTGCGAGAAGGAACGCATGGGGTAGGCCAGCAACGCGTGCGCGAGCAGTCGTGGATCCTGCACCACGATGGCATCGCCCAGCAGGGTTTGGTGCGCCGCAATTCCCGCGATAATTCCTTGGGCGACGTCCGGCACTTCGTGCGCAGTCACCGGCTTCAGGTTATTTTTGAACAAGCTGTAGGTCGCCTCGATCGAATAACGGTCTTTCAGTCCCAGAATCGAGCCGCGGTTCGGGCGACTGATCGCGAGCCGAGCCTCTTTGACTCCCGCGAGAGCTCCAAAAATGCGGACGAAGGCATCCTCGTCGGCGCGCCGGAAACGCATGTCCTTCTTTCCGTGATTGTCCCAGAAGTTCTGGTCAAGGTCCTGGCCCAGATATTCCTGAAAAGTGAGATCGTCCTTCGTCCGTTTCTCGATACCTTTCTGAATCTCCGCCTCGATGGCCTCGAGCGATTGCCGCTTACTCTTCAGTCGTTGGTCGGCGACCGCCTCATCGTATTTGAGGTGATTCATGCCGTCGTCCTCGGAGGAAAAGATGAGCACGCCCAGTTCACGGTAAAAGCGGACCAGTTGCGTGACGCTCTTCGTGATGCCGATCTTCGTACCCTCGGGCCACCAATCCTGCAGTGGGCACATCTTCCATTCGGAGGCGAGATGGCGATCCAGTTGCTCGAACAGGTCCCGGCCTTTGTAGGTGCCTTTGCGAATGAAGCTCAGATGATTGATGCCGACCGTTTCGACTTGGAGATCGCCGGCTTCCTCGTCGATGCCGAAAATACGGGAAATATCCGAAAGGTGATTGGTGAAACCGCCACAGAGTCCAAGCGCCTTGATCCGGGTGTGGTTGTTGATCATCGCCGATAGCATCGCGATCGGATTGACGAAATTGAGCAGCCACGCGTCCGGGCAGTATTTTTCCATCTGCCGCGCCAAGTCGAGAAGCACGGGGGCGATATTCAGTCCGGCGAAGGAGCCATTCGGTGAGACGTTGTCGGAACTGATGAATCCGTGGCGGAGAGAGGCCTCTTCACCGAGCGAGTAGCGTTTGGCCGAATTCGCCTGCAGGATCACACCGACGGCATCCGCGCCGTCCAGGGCTTCGGCCTGGGAAGTACCCCATGTCACGCGACAGCCGGCACGTTTCAGTTCCGGACTTTTTAAGATCATTCGGCCCATGACCTCGGACCTGGCCGTATTCAAGTCGAACAGATTGATCTCTCCTCCATCGAGCACGCCGGGAATGGCCAGTGTACTGCGCATGATGCCCAACACCCGATAAGAACCGGCCCCGACAATGACAATTTTCATTGGCTGATTGCGTCGGTGTGACTGAAGATGAACAGCGAAACGTGTGTCATCGAATTGCTTTGCATAAGTGTATAGACTTATTATATTTGCTCGTCAACCCTGTTCTCGGAAACACTCGCGGGCGCTCACCGGGGCCCGTTTTGCCTCAAACTTTTTGTCATGAATCCAACGCCCACGCTCTATTATCAACCGGAAGAACAACGCCGCCGCCGCGATCTTTGGTTCCAGGCCACGCGGGGAATCATTCACCGCGTCCTGAACCCGGATGGCACGCCGAAGATTCCCCAGTTCGACGCTCCCCGCCGCGAGACTCTCTGGATTGCCGCCGCGCTATATACTGGTTCTCCCGCGGATATTGAGCTGATCAACCAGGCCATCGGGCGCTGGCACACGGCTCCCACTCTGCCGCCGGCTCCCGGGCGCCGCGAACATCACGGTTCGGATTTTGGCATCTTCCAGTCGAACACGATGACCCACCTGTATCACCGCTTTCATCATTTGCTGACGCCCGAGGTGAAGAAAGTCATGCAAGTCCACGTGGAGCATTGCATCAAGACCTTTCGCGGGTCAGGGCAGCCCGACACCAAGTTCCACGGCGCGAATGACAACTTTCCGATGATGGCGACTCAGGGCCTTATTTTTGCGGGTGAAATTCTCGGCAACAAGAACGCGCTGAGACATGGCATTTGGTATCTCCATCAGCTCCGGTTGCTCCTCAGTCGCTCCGCCTGGCTATCGGAATTCAATTCGTCCACCTATAGCATGGTGTCACTCTCGCACGCCGCGCAGATGGCCACCCACTCCCAGACCGCGGAAGTGCGGGAACTGGCGCTGGAAATCGAGCATCGGCTTTGGGCCGAGATTCTTCTCCACTACCATCCGCCAACTTTCATGCAGGCCGGTCCCCAGTCGCGTGCCTATGCGGTCGATTACGCGGGCCACACTCACGCCCTGCAGCTTCTTTTTTGGGTCGTGTTTGGTCCCGAGTTGAGCGGACGCGACGCCATCCGGAGTTTCTTTCAGCCGGACGGTCGTGAGATCATCCACTTCAACGGTTGCCCCTACCAAAGCATCGCGGAGTTCGTCCATTTTCTCGACACCGACTTCCATCTTCCCATCGACTTGGCCGGACTGGTCCGTTCGCGAAATTATCCCGCCTGGTTGCGCGGTCGCGCGGAAACGATGTTCTCCTACGAGATCTCCGGTAGCGTCTACCATACGGAAACCTACATGGAGGAGGAGTTTTCGCTGGGCAGTTCAAACATCCCCATGTCTGGCGGCGAGCAAACCGCCTCGCTTTACGCCACCTACAAACGCAAGGCGACGGTTGAGGATTTCCGCGACGCCTCCACGATTTTTTTCCGGTACGTGACCCAGAAGGCCGTGCATGGTGCGGCGGAACGATCCATGGACGGAGCCTTCGAGGGCGAAGTCTATCAGCCGAACAAGGGTTGGGCCCGGGCTCTCCAGAAAGACAATGTCGGGCTTCTGTTGATGACGCCCAACCTGAAGAACGGCGCCGTTGAAACCGACACGCTGCGTCTCGATGTTCTCTTTCCGGCCCACTACGGATCATCCATTACCCGTACGATCATGGGGGAGGGTAGGGCGCAGGCAGGAGCCGTCGGCGAAAGTTCCGATGTCGTGCCAGTCTCGGTGGAGGCCGGCGAGGTCTTTGTCCATTTTCATCCGTTGATGCCCACCAGCCTGCCTCGAGGCGCCGCGTTGCGCTTCACCAAGTACGAAGGAAAGTACGACGTCCTCGAGCTGGTCAATTACGAGGGTCCCATGCGGGCGTTCTCGAAAAAGGAACTCGAATTTGCCATGAACGGTTTCGTCATGACCATCGAGGCCCAGAAGAAGTACGCCTCACTTGAGGAATTTCACCTGGCCAAGTCGAAGGCGTTGATTACCGATTACTACTTTGGTGATATCCGCTTCGTCCAATTTCAGCGCGAAGACTGCTGGCTCGATCTGGCTTATGGACCGCGTACGGCCACGGCCATGACCGAGGCGATTGATGGACGGACGGCGCCGCACCCCTATTTTGAATCGAACCAGATTGATGTCACGAAGTTGCCCTTTGTGACCGGGCCGGTGAAACCGAATGACCCACTTTTCCCCTGGAAAGACAGCCTGGAAGTTTGTTGGTACCCCGATGCTTCGTGGGTTATTGGGGCCCGCGGTCTGCCGGAGGAAAAGCCCTACAGCCAGCGCGTTGAATCCATCAAGGCAACTTAACCGGGCCCGTCCCTGAGTAAAATAATCAGATCATGCTTGACGCATTGCATTATAGGTGTTCTAGTGTACATAGAACACTTCAATGCTTCCGTTTAACGTCCAAATCAAGCCCGGTTCTCCCGCTTACGAGCAGGTGGTGTATGCCGTTCAAAAAGCGTTGATCACGGGAAAGCTCAAGCCGGGAGACCGATTTCCCTCGGTGCGCCAACTCAGTCAGGAATTAAGGATCAACCCGAACACCGCTCATAAAATCGTGGCGCACCTGACGGCGGAGAGGCTCCTCCAGGTGGAGCCCGGCATTGGCACGGTGGTTCAAAAGATTCCTGCGGGTTCATCGCAGGATAAGAGCGTTTTGCTCAACAAGGATTTGGAGCGGCTCGTGGTCGAGGCAAAGCGACTCTCGCTTGGGCTATCTGAAGTTACGCGAGCCTTGGAGAAACATTGGGGGAAAATATCATGAGCCAACCTGCCATCCACGCCGAACGCCTGTGCAAATATTTTCGGTCCAACGAAGCTTTGAAGGACATGAGCTTTTCGGTTCCGACGGGATCGATCTACGGCCTCCTCGGCCCCAATGGGGCGGGCAAGACCACAACCATCAAAATCTTGATGAACCTGCTTGCCGCCAGCTCGGGGCGTGCAGAGGTCCTCGGTTATCCTTCGCATAAACTCAACTGGCGGGCGTTTAGGAGGATTGGTTATGTCTCCGAAAATCAAAAGCTTCCCGAGGAGATGTCTGTCTCGGAATTAATCGCTTACCTAAAACCCTTTTATCCCACTTGGGATGCCAAGCTTGGCGAGGAGCTTCTGGCGCAATTGGATTTACCAGCGGACCGAAAGCTCAAAGACCTTTCCCGGGGGATGAAGATGAAAGCGGCGCTCTTGTCGTCGCTGATCTTCCGGCCGGAACTTCTGGTTTTGGATGAACCTTTTAGCGGTCTCGATCCGGTCGTCCGAGAAGATTTTACCAAGGGGCTTCTGGGTTCAGTAGCTGATTCCAACGGCACGGTATTAATGTCCTCCCAGGATGTGGAGGAGGTCGAGCGACTATGCGACTGGATTGGAATCATGAAGCCCGGCTGCCTGCTCATCTCGGAGCCTCTTGACCAATTGCTGCGTAGATTTCGACGGGTCGAGATAACTTTGACAGCAGGCGAAGCCTCCAAGATCGATTGGGGATCAAAAGTCGTCCAGGCGGAACATTCCGGGACAACCGTGAATCTGGTTCACCAGGAATTCGCAGGCGAGGCCACGCTGAAAGAATTGCAGGAACGATTTCTCCAAGGCTCTACCACCGAAGATTTTCCCATGACACTGCGAGAAATCTACCTCGCCGTCGCTCGCGTCCGCGCCAACTCCTAGAATATGAAACTGATCCTCCACCATTTTTGGAAAGATATTCGCTCCCTGCGTTGGATACTTGGACTGTGGCTGCTGGTCGTGCTGACCCAAGCGGTGATTACGGTTCTTGCTGTTCAGCCAAGCTATCAGATCGCGAGCGTGGCCGAGACGATCGCGTCCTCGGCTGTATGGTACGTCATAGACGGCGCGATCTGGACGGTCGTAATCGCCTACCTGATTCAATCGGAGCCGGTCACGGGAGACACCTCGTTTTGGCTCACCCGTCCCATTCCGCCCGTCATCTCCGTTCTCAGCAAACTGATCTTTATCGTCGGGCTGGTCATAGTTCCGAGTCTCGTTTCCCGAACGCTGGATCTCCTCTTGTTTGAGGTCCAATTCCACACCATATACGATGCCGTCTACGCCATAGTCGTCATTGAATTGATTTTGGCGTTGTGTGTCGTCTGGCTGGCAACTTATACCCGTAATATGGCCCAGTTCTGGGGAGTCATCGGGATACTTTGTGTCTTATGGATCGTGGCCTCGCTCACTTTGATGTTTCGAAATTCCACGATGACATTTACCGCAGAATCAAATCCTGGTCTTTGGGCCAGCCGATTTGAAATGGGCTTTTGGGTTTTCCTGGGAGGACTGATTGTTTCGCTGGTTATTCAGTATGTGTTTCGAGCCACGCAAAAGGCATTCCTTTTGGGACTGGCTGGCATCTTTCTGGCGCTGGTGTGTTTGTTTTGGTGGCCCTTTGTCCTTCCTCGAATTGGACATGGCGTCGCGCATCCGCCCTCCACCAAGACACTTGCGTTGGCCTATCAGTTGGATGCGACGAAGCCTTTTATCTGGAGCGCCACTCAACTCCTGAGCACGAGTTACGATAGTGCAAGAGTGGCGTTCATACCTCCTTCGGCACCCGACGACGCCATCCCATTCATTCGTTCGATCGAATCTTCATTTCAGCCCGCTGATGGCAAGAAACTTTTATTCCCAGCGGCCATCGAAAGCTACACCTACTTCACGACGGATCGACTGGATTGGTCATCGCAGCTCCGGCATAACAATCCGCAGTTGACGATGGAAGGTGGCGCCACTCCGGGCAACGAATCTATCCCCACGTTTAGGTTAAGTTCGGAACAGGCTGGAAAGCTGAAAGATCAAACCGGGACGCTTGATTTTAAAATCCGAGGTGATCTTCTTTCGCTGCAAAAGCAGGCTGAAATGGCCTTGAATGGGGCCGGATTTGTCCGCATTCCCAGCGCCTTGGTTCGGCTCATTGCGATTCAAAACGACAAGAATGGAATCAACATCTCCGTGGAGGAAATTGGCTACAGGGATGTACTGAAATGGAAGTCGTTACCCACCGTTTATTTTCTTGTCGATCCCAAGAATGGAATCGGAATCATTCCGCAGAAAACGGTCGTGACATCACAAACGAATACCGTCGGGGGAAGCACGCTAAATCGGATGTCTGCCGTACTTAATTTGGAAGTCAAGGCGACTGACCTACCCGAAAACATGCGGACAAGTTGGGAAGCGGATGGCGTAAACCAGATGATTCTCTACGTCTATGAAGCGACTTCGCAAAACTCCTTTGAAAGTGAAATTAAAGTTCCCGATTACACGTTCCACCCGGGAGAGCGGTAAACATAGTTTGAACAACACCGGAGAACGCTGTCTTGGCATCACCGCCCCAAGCGGCGTTTGAGCGTTTCCCGGACGTTGTCTCGGAAGCGATCGATGAAGCCTTCCGTATAGGAAATAATATCCAGGGAAGGATCGTTTACGAGTGGCGTCAGGTTCATCGCCAGCGCAATGGAATCGCTGCGATCCGTGGCGTGGGACTCAGAAAACGTGGCATTGGCGCGACGACGTCCGATAACGCCGAGGTCATACCGTTTCCCCCCGCCGATCTGGGAATCGAAAATCCCGTTCAGGGCGGAGGCCAGGTGGTCGAATCCACTGACGTCATGCGCGATCTTCTCGTCATCCGGCATCCAATCGAGGTCGCGCCAGACTTCACAGCCATAAACCGCCACGGGCCGTTGTTCGCGCGGTAGCGATCGCATGGCCTCAATGGCCGCCACGGCAACACCGATGTGCGTCTCGTGTTTATCGGCAAGATTATGCGTGTAGACCACTCGGGGTTGGGTAGCCAGGAGCACCACGATCAGATCATCGAGGAAGGCCGTGGCGCGCGGGGTCTTTATCCCGGAGCTGCCGTGATCGAGTTGGATCATCGCGCTATATTGCCCGATGCGCGCGGCCTGGTTTTGCTCCTCCCGGCGGATATCCTGCATCTGTTCGTCCGAGCACGATGCAAACCGTCCCGCACGTGCGCTCCCCGCGCCATTGGTGCAGGTTACGCCGGTAAACCATTCCCGCTCTTTTTGGTAGCAGGACAAAATGCCGTGGAATGCCATAAACTCCAGGTCATCCTGGTGCGCTCCAATCCCCAAGTGAGTGGTGCGGGAGAGGGCCTGTGCTTCAGGCGAACCATTGGGAACAAAGACCGTCGCCGTATCGTGATGCAGTTTCATTGGATGGGTCTAAGTTTATGATGATCCAGATTGAAAAGCAGTCATCCCAAACGCTGGGACTTAAGCCGGGGAAGACTGGCTGCAGCGACGGCTTGCCCGACGCGCCTATTTTTCTCGTTGGGTATCATCCCCTTGGCTGCTTGCAGGATCGTGCAACCTCATCAGTGTTTGCACTATGTCTCTCATCTGCGATTGCTGGTGAAGATGAAAGAAGGTTGTCGCTACTTCCGTCATGCGAGGAATGAAAGACGGGGTGCTGTATAAGTATTGAGATTCGCTCCATTTGATGTTGAGCATACTAAGCTCGTTCAAGATAATTTTGAATATCTCAACCTGCTTAGGGGTTAGAACGATAGTGTCTGTGGGAGGATTGTTTGTGCTCATGCTCGTAAAAGAAAGCCCTCCTGCATCGCTGCTAGGAGGGCTGATCTTGGTAAGGGTAGAGGATTACTTCTTGAGGGCGAACGTCGCAGGAGCAACCTGCTTCGCGTGCTTCTTGCCAGCACCAGCGTAGAAGTACGCCGTTACGTTAGCAGGCTTGTTTCCAACGTGAGCAGCGATGTCTTTGACGTGCGCTCCCTCTTTGCCCTTGGTGGAGAGATACTTTAAAATAGCTTCTCCCACTGCTCCACGTTTGCCCTTGGCCTTCTTAGTGACATTGGCGGGCTTAGGAGCAGCCTTCCTTCCGACTCTGACGAGTCCTACAGGCTTCCGTCCGGCTTTCAGCGTTACGCCAGTTTCAACGCCGAGATTTAATAGCTGTGCTTCCAGTGCAGAGACAATGCCTCTGGCTTCCTTAAGCTTGTGCGTGACTGACTCTATCTCCTGATCCTTCTTAGTTTTCAGAAGCTCGGCAAGTTGTGAGTAAGACAGTCCGCTGATTGCTGATTCGAGATTAGCAACGTCAGCGGCTACGGCTTTCTCATCCTTCTTAGTGGTATTGGACATGCCAGCAACCTAGATGCACTGGTAGAGATGACAAGGGCAAAAAGAAGGCTCCTAGCTTTGGGTATCTAGGAGCCTTCGCGCTTACTCTGCTTCGCAACTCTTTACGAACCTGTCTAACTCGGCTGGTGTAAATAGGAACTTGTGAAAGGCACGCTTGATAGGTTTTAGAAGCCCTCGCTTCACTAATCCTCTTACGCTCTTGTCACATACTCCTAACGATGCTGCTGCCTCTTTTAGCGTGTAGAGTCTCTTCTCTATCCGCTCTACTACTTCGTCTGCCATCTGTTGTTACCTGTGGGACTCTCTCTGCATTCACTTAGCAGAACCTACTGCCATGCTCATAACCTCATTGACTAACCTACAACTCGAATCGAAGTGAATTACCGAAAAAATCCGCGCCGGAAATATACGAAAAAATCCGCGCCACGTCAAAGACGCAACGCGGAATTTCGAGGAATATATTTGTGAAGTTCTAACCGGAGAAGTCCATGAGCTTCGCCATCTCTGCCGAGTGTCCGGCGCGAAGATGCCCATACGTCTTCTTAACGAGAATGCCACCGTCTTTATGTCCAAGCCATGACGCAATAACATGGTCAGGGATATTCTTCTCAATCGCGTTAGTGCAGAAGAAGTGCCGCAAGTCATGGTGAGTAATGGCCGATGCGTCCAAGCCCATTGCTTCGCAGGCCGTCAGCATCGCAGTACGTGCGCTCTTCTGTTTGAGGATGGACACGCCAGCAGGCATCTCTTGAGGCGTCTTGCCGTCTAGCAGCTTCTCAAGCACAGCACGCGCGGGAGCAAAGAGGGGGATAGAACGCTGCGAGTGATTCTTAGTGCCGTACTCGCCACCCGTAATGCGAAGCGTGCCCTTCTCAAAATCCACGTCTGCCCATGTCACGCTATTAAGCTCCTCAAGACGCATACCAGTGTACGCGAGCATTTCGACGTATGCGTATGCGCCTCGCGTGTACTTGTTCTCTTTGATCGTGGCCAGCAGTTGCTTGAACTGCTCATGCGTGGGAGGCGTGACGACAGCGTTTTTCTCTTTGCGTTTGGGCATCGTCTCCTTATCAATCGGATTCGTGCTCAGGATATGGCGAGGTTTCACGGCATACCCAAAGAGAAGGATAAGCGTCTCCCTGTCGCGGTTGAACGTGCGAGCCGCAACGCCAGTACGGGAAGCTTCCCACTTGGCAAGATCAGCGTGAATAATCCCGCGAATCGTCTTGCCCTTGAATGCTGGCTTAAGCTGGTTCAGTGAGGACACGCGACGAGTGTAGCTTTTGTCCTTCATGCGCGGCTTGATCGTGGCAAGCCATTCGTCGGCAAGCTCAGTGAAAAGCACGTCTGCCTCTTCCTTCGTTTTGTTCTCGATTTTTTTGATGAAAGCGGCAAGCTCCCTGTTCGCCGTTGCACGATCATGCGTTTCCAGACTTTGCTTATACTGCTTACCGTCCTTCTTGAACTTCACGTAATACGTGTCGTTTCCGTTGCGGTAAAGGTTCTCAGCAACTCGAACGAGATTCTGCGAGGCGAAGGGCGAAGCCTTCTTGTCAGTGTCCTTAGAGGTGATCTTCTTCATGGATTTACCATAGGGGTGCTTAATCGGGATGCCAAGTCCGAAATGCAGGTTAAGTATTTCGGTTGTAAGTTGCTGGTGTAGAAAGCTTAGGAGCTGTGGCCGAGTGGCTGAAGGCGATGGTTTGCTAAACCGTTGTACGGCTTTAAAACCGTACCGAGGGTTCGAATCCCTCCGGCTCCGCTTATGTCGTTTGTGACCAACGCTTTTGCGGATATTGTTCCCCTGGCTTCGCCTCGGAAGATTAGTGGCAAAGAGGTGCTGGCCATGCTTTAAAATGATCGCCAGATTTGATTCTGCATGCGTCTATGACTAATCCTGACCTGAGTTCCATTCGACCGGGGAAAATCGCCATTATTGGCGGCGGATTCAGTGGTGTGATGACTGCGGTTAACCTGGCGCGCCTCAGCCGGCAATCGCTCGACCTTGCGATCATCAATCAGCAGCGCCCCACGGGACGCGGAGTGGCCTACGGGACGCGCCGCATGGAGCATCTCCTTAACGTGGCGGCGCGGAACATGTCCGCCTTTCCTGACTTGCCGGACCATTTTTTGCAATGGCTGCGCACGCGTTCCGAGTACGACACAGTTCCCGAAAGCGAGCTGCGCGAGCGGTTCATCCCTCGCATGATCTATGGGGATTACCTGCGCAGCATCATGCAGCATCACTTACAGTCAGCGACCGAGTCCGCGGCCGTGCGGACGACTTTTATCGAGGGCGATGCGGTGGATGTTCTCCCGCAAGATAGCGGCGCGGTGATAGTTTTGGCGGATGGCAGCCGGGTGGGCGCCAGCCGCATCGTGCTGGCGACGGGAAATGAACCGCCCTGCGGACTTTCCGGTTCTGATGAGCTGCAGGATCACCCGGCATGGATTGGCAATCCCTGGCAGTCTTGGGAAAATCGTCTTCCGGCTTCGGGTGGCACGATACTCGTGCTGGGCACCGGGTTGACCACGGTGGACGCAGTCATCACTGTGCGTGCCCTCGGCTGGCAGGGAGTGGTGCATGCCGTTTCGCGCAATGGCTGGCTGCCTCACTCGCATTTTCGAGGCATTGAGTATCCCGACTTTCCGCCGCCGGGAGGTGATCTGGCAGATCTTGGCTTAAAAAAGCTGCTGGCGCTGATGGAACTGCATTGCGCGCGCCTGCGGGAGATGGGGGCCAATCCGGCCATCATTGTGGACAAAATGCGACCGCACACCTCGCGCATCTGGCAGCGTTTTACGCTCGAAGAGCGGTTGGAGTTCGTCCGTCAACACGCCGCCCGCTGGAACGTTCTCCGCCACCGCATCGGGCCGGAGATTTATGCGCAGTTGACCACCGCACAGCTTACGGGGCAGTTGCAGGTTCACGCGGCGAATATCGAACGTGTAAGCGCGGATGAGGGCAGGGTGCGCGTATATCTTGGCAACGGCAAAACACTCGCGGGCGATCTCGTCATCAACGCCACGGGGCCCAATACCCGATTCGCGGCGACGAGTTCCGTGCTGTTGCAGAACCTGATTCGCCGGGGCTTGGTGGCGCCCGATGACACGGAGATGGGAGCGCGTGTCGATGCGGATTACACTGTCATCGGGCGCGACGGCCAGCGCTCGAAAATTTTTCTGGCGCTCGGCCCGCTGTTGCGCGGCACGCTCTGGGAAACCATCGCTGTGCCGGAGTTGCGCAGCCAGGCCCGACGCACAGCCGAGGCGCTTTTGGATCAGCCGGCTACCGTCGCCGAAAGCCAGCCGGTGATGATGGAATTTATGATTTGAGCAGGGTTTCCCGGAATTTTTGCCTTAAAAATTAGGGGCGTTCTTCCACTTGGTGAATTTCTGTCGCTTGTCGATGATGCGCCCGCTGGTCATGAAGCTCCCCTGACCGCGATAGTGGATGGTGCGCGGATATTTGGGCGCGGTGGCCACGTGCGCTTTCACCACTTCCAGGATGAAGAAATTGTATTTCTTTACCAAACGCGCATCGGCGATGCGGCATTCCAGATTGGCGTAGCATTCCCGAATGAGGGGCGCGGCGACTTCCGCTCCCGCCAGGGGCGTCAGATGAAATTTCTGGAATTTATCGACTTCGTCGCCGTCACAATTGCCGATGCCCACCACTTCGTCGATCAGGTCGAGGGTGGGAACATTGATCACGCAGGCGCGGCTCTTCCGGATCATCTCAAAGCTGACGTTGCTTTCGGCAATGACGCAGCCCACCAGCGACGGCGTAAATTCGATGACCGTATGCCAGCCCATGGTCATGATGTTGTGCTTCCCCTTGTAGGTGGAACTGACCAGGACGACGGGGCCCGGTTCCAGGAGCTGCCTGATGTGGTCCACGGGAAAATCTTTTTTGGAAAAGTTCTTCATGCGTAGATCCTCGGGCCGGGCACTGGCGGAGAATAGCATCGAGGACATCCCGACCGGCGCCAAGACGGCCGGTCGGGAGTCCTTTTCATCTCCAATTCTAACTCCGATCAGGCGTTCGTGCCACCATCGACAGTCAAGTTCGCGCCCGTGATGTAGGCGGCTTCCGGTCCGGCGACGAACGCGACCAACGCGGCGACTTCATCCACATGCCCATAGCGCTTGAGTGCGGTGTTGGCGATCTGGGGCGTGGCCCAATCGCCGGCGGCAGGATTCAGGTCCGTATCGATAGGGCCCGGTTGCACATTATTGACCGTGATGGCCCGGGTTCCGACCTCGCGCGCCAAACCTTGCGTGAACATCTTCACGGCCCCTTTCGTGGCCGCGTAGGCAGTCAGGCCGGGGGTAAAGTTTCGCTCGCCCACACACGAGCCGATCATGATGATGCGGCCGCCTTCACCGATGTGCTTCAGCGCCGCCTGCGTCGCGACGAAAACGCCGCGCACGTTGATGTCGATGACGCGGTCCAGTTCCTCCAGAGGCGCTTCCTCGAACGGCTTTGGAATGGCCGTGCCAGCGTTGTTGACGAGGATGTCGAGGCGGCCAAAGGTCGCGGCGGTTTTTTCGACCGCGGCCGTGACAGCCTTGGCATCGGCGGCGTCGGCCTGAATGGCCAGCGCTTTCCCGCCGGCGCTCTCGATCTCTTTCACGACCGCAGTGGCGGCATCCGCGCCTTTGGTGTAGGTAATCGCCACACTCGCTCCGTCAGCGGCGAGGCGCTTGGCAATCGCAGCACCGATGCCGCGTGAACCGCCTGTGACCAATGCAACCTTGCCCGTCAATTTCTGTCCGTTTTTTGTGCTCATATATTTTGTTCTTTCCGTGTTTTGTATTGTTGTTGCTGAATCAAACTTGGTGACGCGAGTGAGATCAGGCCTTTCCTCCAAAACTCACATAGTCATCGAGGTCAAGGGCGTCGAACCATGACTTGATGTCCTCGCGCGTCTTCGTGTGCTGGCCTACATATTCGGCGAAGCCTTCGAGAGTCTCGGCATCGCTGTCGGCACTGCGCTTTTCCATGTAGGCCGACCAGGCTTCGATTTCCCAGGGTGCACGGGGCGTCTTGGCATGGGCGTGGACCCACTCGAGGATTTCACCGTCGCCTTTGCCTTTCGCCAGCTCCTTCAGGAGCGCTTTCAGGTCAAGACTGAGAAAGCGGACCAGATGCTGGTCGGTGCCCGAGTTGTAGTTGTACTCGCCGTTCTTCCTGGCGAGTGTGGCGCGGCCTTTATCGAGAATACGGGGCAGCAGGACGAAGCCTCCAAGGCGTTGACGCATGCTGCGCGGCGGCCGTTGGGTTAAGTCGGGATGGGTGATTTTGGTTTTCATGATGAGGCATTGGGTTGGAGTTAGAGAGCGGACTTGCCGCCGTTGACGGGGATTGAAGCGCCGCTGATAAAGGAAGCCTTGTCCGAGGCGACGAAGACAATCGCCTCTGCGATTTCTTCCGGGCGGCCCAGACGCTTGAGCGGAACGCCCGAGGCGAAAGTGGCCTTGCGTTCGTCCGAGCCGGCGAACCGCTGGAGCATTTCCGTTTCGATGGGACCGGGCGCGACGATGTTCACGCGAACGCCGAACGCGGCTCCCTCCAGGGCGGCCGATTTGGTCAGCCCTTCGACCGCATGTTTGCTCGCGACGTAAAGGGATGCGCCGGGAGCGCCGATGCGCCCGAACGTGGACGAAAGGTTGATGATGTTGCCGCTTTTTTGAGCCGACATCACACGCAACTCGTGCTTCATGCTGAGCAGAACACCAAGGACATTCGTATCGAAGACGGCGGCGTAGGACTCGGGCGACTGGTCAGTGATCGGCCCAGTCTTGCCCTCCGTGCCCGCGTTGTTGACGGCGACATCGAGGCGGCCAAAGCGCTGCACGGTTTGGTCCACGAGATGGCGAACCTCGTCTTCGTGGCGCACGTCGGTGCGGATAAACTCGGCTTCGGCGCCGAGCTGGCGCAGCTCGGCCTCCAGCTTGCGGCCTTCTTCCTCACGTCGGCCGGAGACGACGATGCTAGCCCCTTCCTGCGCGAAGGCGATGGCGGTGGCCCGGCCGATGCCAGTCAGGGCGCCGGTAATGAGAACGACGGGGTGAGTCGGAGTTGAAGTTTTCATGCGATTTTTGTGAGGCTGGTTTTGAGTTGTTATTTCATCGGCCCCCGGATACAAGAGAACCATAGTCTCTAAATAAGAGACTATGGTTCTCTTGTCAAGCGACCCTCTCTCTCAAAAAATTAAAATTTATGTCGAAGACCAAACTTCCCGCCTTCCAGCGGGCCCGTCAACCGAAGCAGATCGAGCAGCGCCGGGAGGCAATCCTGGCAGCAGCCCTCGTGCTGTTTCAGAAAAAAGGCCTGGAAAATGTCACCTTGGCCGACATCGCGGACCGGGTCGGCACGGTCAAGTCGAACCTCTATCGCTACTTCGACAGCCGCGAGCACATTTACTTGCGCGTGCTGCAAAGGCAGGGGGCGCAGTGGGAAAAGCGGGTGATGCCGGGGCTCGACGCGTTGAAAGGGAAGGGGACCGTCGCCAGGGTGGCGGTGGTGATTACGCGAGCCTTTATCGAGGCGGAGGAGTACTCGACTCTCATCACCGTGATCAATCCGGTCCTGGAGAAGACTTTGGCGCCCAACCTCATCATTGATTTCAGGTCGGCTTTTTTCGAGCGCAGAAAGCGCCTGGCCCAAGCCTTGGCGGCGGCATTGCCCGGCACCAAGGTCGAGACCCTCTTTCCTTTAACCGCACACATCTTCACACACGTGGCCGGGTTGTGGCCGCTTTGCCATCCGTCTCCTGCCTCCGAGAAATTACTGAAGGAGCCGGGACTCGCGCACCTGAATCTCGATTTTGAGGCTGAGATGACGCGTTTTCTGCTGCAGTTTTTGGGTTAGTAGGCTGGCTATTTTGGGTAGCAATTACTCCCGGCAAATGTCACCATACTGTGACATTTGATTTCGAAGATACTGCATCATCCCTCAATCGAAGAAATTCACGATCCTTTAAATTTGTGTAAAGCTCTGCCCTGCTGACACATGAAAGAACATGTCAGTTACAGTTTTATGGCATATTGCAAGATACTGAAAGGGACTAAGGCGTTGATTGATAATGGCTAATGAATGTGTGTTGTCGGATGGCATCCTTCATGCAACATGTTTGGGCTTCACGGATGGGTGTCATGTGACTTTTTGGGCATAGCGCGCCCGCAGTTGCCATAGCGAGTTCGAATGTCAGGGGGCCGCACGTTGAAGCACAGAACTGAAAATGATTAAAACCGCCGAAACCTTCTTCGCGACCCCCACTCCGCAGAGATGGTGAGTATGATTCCCAGGTTTTTCATCGCAATGCTGCTGCTGGTTCAAATGGCCTCCGGCCAAACCTTTAGCAACGGCTCGTTTGAAACCGGTGACTTCACCGGATGGCAGCTCAAGGGCACTCCTACCGTGGTCAGCGGCCCGCCCACGCCGACGGACGGCACGTTTGAGGCGCTGATCAACTCGACGGGAACTACCGCCCCGGATAATTTTGCCATGTCCAACTCGGTGCCGGCGGCGACGTTGAATACGTTCTTGAACACCACTCTCCCCGGCAATGTGAAGGGAGCGCCGGTTAACGGTGAGGCGATCCAGCAAACGTTTTCCACGCCGGTGGGCGCCACGATTACGTTCTCCTATGCTTACGCCTCGCACGAGGCTCCGGCCGACAGTTACGACGAAACCGGCTACGTCTTGAATGGCGTCTTTCATATTCTCGCGGACACCAACACTCCCGGACAAAGCATGTCGAACGGAACTGGATTTCTGACCTGGGGCCTTCCCTATCGAACGATGACGATCTCCGTGGGACCGGGCACGAACACACTGGGGTTTGTGACGTATAACACGGGTAACACGAGCGCTCCTTCCGGTCTCTACCTGGATAACATCGTCGTGACGCCGATCGCGCCGGTGGCCGCCACGATCAATCCCTCCGGCAGTATGAGCAGTCAGGCAACGGGCATCTCGGGGACCAATGTGGTCGGCTCGTTTGCGGACGCGAACTCGATTCAACACGGCTTTCTTTACAACGGCACGACGACGAACGCGTTTGATCCGTCCGGCAGCATCGCGACCCTATCGACCGGAGTCTCCGGCAGCAACGTCGTCGGTTGGTACAACGACGGTAGCGGCGTTCAACACGGCTTTTTCTACGACGGCACGAATTTCAGTACGCTCGACCCATCGGGCACTATCGGTACCGTGGCGACGGGGGTTTCCGGCAGCAACGTGGCCGGCTATTACACGGACGGCGGCGGTGTTCAGCATGGCTTTTTCTACAACGGAACCACCTACACGTCGCTCGATCCTTCGGGCAGCATTCTCACGCAACCGAACGGCGTTTCCGGCGCCAATGTCGGCGGCTACTACCAGGACACGAACCACACCGCGCACGGCTTTTTCTACGATGGCACCAACTTCACCGTGGTCGATCCGTCCGGCACAACCTCGACGGTGGTAACCGGCATCTCCGGCACCAGCGTGGTTGGTTGGTACGACGACGCCAGCGCGGTTCAGCACGGCTTCCTGTTTGATGGCACCACCTACACGGTCATCGATCCGCCGGGCAGCACGGACACTTTTGCCACGGGCATTTCCGGCAGCTATGTCGTCGGTTGGTACAAGGATGCCGGGGGCGTTCAGCACGGCTTCTTCTACGACGGCGCGGGCTACACGACGGTCGATCCCACGGGCAGTACGGATACGCAAATAACGGCCGTCTCGGGCACCAGCTTCGCCGGCTGGTACGCGGACAGCAGCCAGGTCCAGCACGCATTCGTGGGTTCGTTTAGCGAGACCGGGGCGACGGTTACGCTGGATAATTTCTACCAAGTTTATGACGGCTCGCCCGTGACCGACACAGCGACGACCAACCCCGCAAACTTGAACGTCGCTTATACCTATAACGGCGACGCTACCGCGCCAACTGACGCCGGGACCTACACGGTCGTGGCGATGGTCAATGACCCTACTTACCAGGGAACGGCCAGCGCGACGCTGACGATCACTCCGGCTCCCGCCAGCGTTGTGTTGAGCAACCTCACCCAGACTTACGACGGCACACCCAAGCCAGCCTCAGCTACCACCACCCCGGCCGGCCTCAACGTCACGTTTACCTATGAGGATAGCAACAACAACATCAGTGCCACACCACCGACCGCCGCGGGGACCTACACGGTCACGGGTACGGTCAGTGATCCCAATTATAGTGCCGGTAGTGACACCGAGACACTAACCGTCTCCCCGGCACCGGCCAGCGTCGTCTTGAGTAATCTCGCCCAGACTTACGACGGCGCACCCGAGCCAGCCTCAGCCACCACCACCCCGGCGGGCCTCAATGTCACATTCACCTATACGGATATTAACCATAATGTCAGCGCCACACCACCGACCGCCGCGGGAACCTACACGGTCACGGGTACGGTCAGTGATCCCAACTACAGCGCCGGCAGCGATACCGAGACACTGACGATCTCGCCAGCCTCGGCCGGCGTCGCGTTGATAAACCTTATCCAGACCTACGACGGCGCGCCCGAGTCCGCCTCCGCGAACACAACGCCGGCGGGCCTCAATGTCATATTCACCTATGAAGATAGCAGCAACAACATCAGCGCTACACCGCCCACCGCCGCTGGAAACTATACGGTCACCGGCACGATCAATGATCCCAATTATCAAGGTAACAACAGCGCGCCATTCGTCATCGGTAAGGCCACTGTTGCTGTCGCGCTGAGTAATCTGAGCCAGACCTACGACGGGACGCCCGAGTCCGCCATGGCAAGCACCACCCCGACTGGCCTCAACGTTACGTTCACCTACGAAGATAGTAGCAATAACATTAGCGCTACCCCGCCGACCGTCGCCGGAACCTACACGGTCACGGGTACGATCAACGATCCCAACTATCAAGGCAACAACAGCGCGCCATTCGTCATTGGCAAGGCAACCGCTACTGTCGCGCTGAGTAGTTTGAACCAAACCTACGACGGGACACCCAAGTCTGCCACGGCAAGCACCACTCCGACTGGCCTCAACGTCACATTCACCTACGAAGACAGTAGCAATAACACAAGTGCTACCCCGCCGACCGTCGCTGGAAATTATACGGTCACTGGCACGGTTAACGACGCTAATTATCAAGGCACCAACAGCGCGCCATTTGTCATCGGTAAGGCCACCGCCACTGTCGCGTTGAGTAATCTGAACCAGGCTTACGACGGGACTCCCAAATCCGTTTCGGCGACAACCACCCCGAATGGTCTCAACGTTACGTTCACCTACAAGGATAGCAGTAATAACGTCAGCGCTTCGCCGCCGACTGCAGCCGGGACCTATACGGCCACCGGTACGATCAGCGATGCCAATTATCAAGGTAACGACAGCGAAATGCTGACGATTACCCAGGCGAACGCGAGCGTCGTGTTAAGTAACCTCAACCAAACTTATGACGGCACCCCAAAGTCCGTTTCGGCGAGCACAACCCCGATTGGCCTCAACGTCACGTTTACTTATAAGGATAGCAGCAACAATGTCAGCGGCACGCCGCCGACGACGGCCGGAACCTATACGGTAACAGGCATGATCAATGATCCCAACTATAGCGGCCAGTCTAGTGGGATCCTGACGATCGCGCAGGCAACTGCGAGCGTCGCGTTGAGCGATCTGAACCAGACCTACGATGGTACGTCGAAGTCCGCCATGGCAACCACCACTCCGACTGGTCTGAACGTCACGTTCACTTATACGGATATAAATAATAGCGTCAGTGCGACTCCGCCGACCGCCGCTGGCACCTACACGGTCACCGGTACGATCAACGACACCAATTATCAAGGCAACAACAGCGCGCCATTCGTCATCGGCAAGGCAACTGCCACCGTCACTTTGACCGACCTCAATCAGACCTACGACGGTACGCCCAAGTCCGCTTCGGCGACAACCACTCCGAATGGCCTGAACGTCACGTTCACCTATGAAGACAGTGGCAATAACATCAGCGCTACACCGCCGACCCTCGCTGGAACCTATACGGTAACAGGCACGATCAATGACTCCAATTATCAGGGCATGGCCAGTGGAATGTTCGTCATCGCCAAGTCCACCATGACTTTCAGCCAGTGGGAGACGTCGCTCTCCTTCACGGGCGGACCCTCCGACACGCCGGAGAACGATGGCGTTCCCAATCTGCTCAAGTATCTCTACGACATCAATCCCACCGCTTCGATGAGCGTGGCGGATCGTGCGGCGCTGCCCAGCATGAGCCTGACGTCGGTGGATGGCATCGACTACCTCACGCTTACCTACCGTCAGTTCATGTTTGAAACAGGTCTTACGATCCAAGTGCAGACCTCGACCGATTTGCAAACGTGGACTACCGTCAGTCCGCCCGAACTTTCCCAGCAAATCGGCACCGACTCCGTCACAGGCGATCCGATCATGCAGGTCGGCGTCATCGCAAACGGCGGGCGGCAGTTCATCCGGTTGAACGTCATTTCTCCCTGAGCGTTGCGTCTTCAACTCACGCTGGCCAAACCACGGGTACACGTCTTATGTAAGGGAGGGGAGCCGCGTCCCCCACCGCGATGAATACGACCAGCTCCAAGCAATTACCCCTGATAATCCGGATACAGGGGCTGGTGCTCTTCGCGCTCCTCGTCGCGTTCGGTACGGACTTGCGGGCCAATCCATCACTGCATGCGCAGGTGCTCGTCTTCGTGCCGGCCTACGAGGGTTCGCAGCTATTCGATCCCAATCTGACCGCCGACAAGAACAACCCCGCGTGCGTTTGGGGAAACTACAATGTCTTCCTTTCCTCGCAGAGGTACTTCAGTTTGCGAACGCCGAATCCGCTCGAAGCCCAGCCCTTGATGTCCGTGGGACCGATCGATGTTTACCGCGGCTTCGTCGATGCAATGACGCATGCGCATGCCGATGCGTCCAACTTCACCCCCTACACCGAGGGCTCCGATTTCTTCGTCTTTGCCTACGACTGGCGCCAGGAAATTGCCACGGTCAGCGCGCCGTTGCTCGAGCAGGCGCTGCAAAGTTACGCACGGATTCACGAAAGGAAAACGGGCATCCCGGCGCGCGATACGCAATTCGTTATCGTCGCCCACAGCATGGGCGGTCTCGTCGCGCGCACGTTGATTTGCGAGAAACCGGCCTGGGCTTCGCGCATCTCGCGACTCTATCTCGTCGGCACGCCCAACACGGGCTCCGTCAAGGCGATCCGCACGGTGGTGGTCGGGCCGGACACCCTGTCGGAGTTCGCCACGGGATTTCCCGGAGTGCTGCTGAATCTTCTCCCGACCGACGTCGATCAACATGTCACCAAACTCGTCGGCATCACGCGGCCCTCGCTCTACGAATTGCTGCCGATTGGCGATCCCCATTGGCAGGCGATCCAGGCCGCGGGCGAATCCCGGCACATGACCGCGAGCGACGTGCTCAGCGCGGCTTCCTGGGAATCCTATTGGCCCTCCGCGCAACTGGAGAAGAAGCTCTTCATCGAAGGCTGGCTGAAGGATCGCATCGCGGAAGGGCGCAAGCAGATCGATCCCGCGAGGTGGGAGTACTGCCAGGATTCCAGCTACACCAAGCTCAAGGCAATCCTCGCGCAGGTCAGCGCGTGGCGTCACATCATGGGGCCGTTGAGCCATACCGAAAATCTGCTGACCCGCTTCGGGGAAACTTCCCGGCTGCGCGTGGTGCTTAGCACCGGACTCAAGACGCCGACCGGCGTCATCACACAGGGCGCGCATGATGAAGCCGAAGGCAGCTACACCTACGAGACCAATGGCGACGGCACGGTGGAAGCGGTGCGCGTCATCGACGATCTCGGGCCCGGCTCGGCGCTCATTCAGCAGATCTACAATGTGCCGCACGGCAAGCTCATGATTGACCCGCAGTTCCTCACCTATTTCACGCAGGAACTTTCTGGTCAACTCGTGACGGTCGGTCGCCTGGCCCGATGAGCGCCATGATTGCGCCGTTCCGTTGGCTCGTCTTCTGCGCGTCCGCTTGGCTGATTTCCAGTTGCGCCAGCCTTCAGCCGCACGATTTCGCAAAGTCAGAAACACATTTTGAATTGGACCGATTCCTGACCGGCCATACGCGCTCGTGGGGCGTCTTTGAAAACACCAGTGGAGCGCCGCGCCGTTCGTTCACCTGTGAAAATCATGGCACGCGCGACGCCGCGGGCGATCTCGTCCTCACGCAACATTTTCAGTTCAGCGATGGAAAGACCCAGACGCGCATCTGGCATGTCCATCGCGTCGATGCGACCCATTGGGAAGGCACCGCGAATGACATGGTCGGCATCGCCCGCGGCGAGGGGATGGGGAATGCCTTCTATTGGGAATACACTATTTCCGTGGATTGCAGGAACCCGCTCGCGACCGTCCATGTACGGCAATGGATGTATCAACCCGAGGGCGCCGATATTTTGATGACCCGGCTCGTCATCACCAAAATGGGCCTCGCGCTTTTCGAGGTCAGCGAAGTGATCCATCGCGTCACGAATGACACGGAAAACTAACGCGCGTAGCTTCCGGTCCTGATCGGCTAAAGGCTTTTGACGGCGGCAATCTGGCGGCGCGGCTCGAAGTGGGTCATGTCGACCGTCTGGCGCTGATGGAAATTCAGAATGGGCGTATCGACCTCGACCGCTAGCTGAATCCACGCGGGGCCGAAGTTGCTGGTGGCGCTGCGCAATTCATAATCGAAATCGAGCTTCGTGATTTTTGCAAAAAACCACGCCACGGAAACCGGTTGCGCCAGGCTCGCCTCGGTCTTCAGGACGACGCCATTGCGCCGTCCGATCCACATCCGCCCGTGCAACTGGTTCAGCACTTTTTCTGTCTGGTCGTGGAAAGGCTGATCTGGCTTCGGTTCAAATGCGATGATGTCCGCCTGTTGCCCCATGAAGTCGCCGCGGCCCACCCAGGAAATGTTGAAGCGGGTCACGAGATTCTTCAACGAGAAGTTGTGCTTGCGCCGCTCGGTTTCCTGGCCGTGCGCCTGTTGCACGGCTTCGTCCGGGTCCGAGGGGATTTGATCGCCCTTCACGGAGACGACCTGAATCTCTTGCGTCGCACCGGGGCGTATGATCATCTGCGCCTGCTGCTGGTGCGTCACATGGCCGCTGTCATCGAACTGCTCGGTTTTGCTATCCTGGCGATATTGCATCGCGTCCAGTTCCTTCTGCGTGGCCGCGTCCCGAGCGACGACCCGCGCGATAAGCGCGTTAAGATCAGGCGCTTCTTCGGCGAAGGTTTCTATCGAGGCGGCAAAACCAAGGGCGAGCGCGAATAAAGCTGGAGTGGCGAATGCGCGGAACATCGTGTGCACCTCAAAATCGAGCTAACGTATCTCATATCGTACGCGCAGAAAGGCTGGCCGGTTGCATCGACCAACAAAAATAATCGCTGTCGGTCGAGGGCATTCGTTGCCGTTTAATCTCCTGTACCTGAAACCGGGAAGCGTCTTAAAGCGCGCCCTTGATTTCCTTCTCGAAAGTATCCGGATCGGTCAGGCCGAGATGCTTCGCCACGATGTTTCCCTTGCGGTCGATGACAAACGTGGTGGGGATGCCTTCACCAGCGCCATATTGCTGGACGATATTATCGTCGGCCATCACGAGCGTGTAGTTGATCTTGTTCTTCTGTGCGAAAGACGAAACGACGGTCGGCCCGCCTTGATCCACCGAGGCGCCCACGATCACGAGGCCCTGCTTGCCGTACTTATCCTGCAGCGCGACAAAATTGGGGATCTCGGCGCGGCAGGGCGGGCACCACGTCGCCCAGAAATCGAGGATGACCACCTTGCCCTTGAAATCGGACAGCTTGACCGACTTGCCCTGGATGTCTTTCAGATCCCACGCTGGAGCCGCGTCAGCGAAAAGCGGAGTTTGAATTGCAAGCGCCAGGAGGCCGATCGCCAAGGCGAGATAAAGTTTCGAGGAGCGGGAAGAGATGGATGTCATAACAGTAGGACGCGCGATCGCGGGATTTGTTCCCACTATTACACTGTTTTAATTTTCGACAAATCAACGATTTGAGGAAATTTTTCGATGTATCGTTCCTCTCACTCTTGTGACGCAATTATCATCGAACACCCTGGGCCTGATTTTAATCGTGGCCGTCGTCGCCTTTAGCGCGGCGTTTATCACCAGCCGGCAAGTCGCGCGCCATCCCTACGTCTCCGCTGCGGATGAGGTCCAGGATGCAGCGCTGCGGGCGCGGCTCACATCGGAGCAATATTACGTGACGCAGGAGTCGGGCACCGAAATGCCCTTCTTCAACGCCTACTGGAATAACGAGAAGGAAGGCATCTATGTCGACGTCGTGACCGGGCAGCCGCTCTTCAGCTCGACCGATAAGTTCGATTCCGGCACGGGCTGGCCCAGCTTCACCAAGCCGATCGACGAGTCGCTCGTGGTGAAAAGAACCGACGGCTCGGACGGCATGGAGCGAACCGAGGTCCGCTCCTCGAAGGGAAATTCCCATCTCGGCCATGTCTTCGACGACGGTCCCGCGCCAACCGGTTTGCGCTACTGCATCAATTCCGCCGCGCTCCGTTTTATCCCGAAAGAGAAGCTCGCCGCGGAGGGTTTTCCTCAATACGCCAACCTTTTTGATCAACCCCAGGCCAAATAATTCCGGCTCTCCATTTATGCTCAATACACTATCTCGTTCCTCAATTTATTCGCTTGTCGCCGTGGTGCTTTCCAGCGCTATGGGGTTATCGCCCTTATCGGCGGTAACCACCACCGCACCGGACACAACGCCTGCCAAGTCCACCGCCACGGAAACAGCCACCTTCGGCATGGGCTGCTTCTGGTGCGCGCAGGCTTTGTTTGAAAAATTCGCCGGCATCACACATATCGATTGCGGCTACGCCGGCGGCCACACGGAGAATCCCACCTACGAGGACGTCTGCACCGACCAGACCGGCCACGCCGAAGTCGTCCAGATCACCTACGATCCCTCGAAGATCAGCTACCAGCAGTTGCTCGATATTTTCTGGGACGTGCATGACCCGACCACGCTCGATCAACAGGGCAACGACCAGGGGACGCAATACCGCTCGATCATTCTCTACGAAACGCCGGAGCAAAAGAAGCTGGCCGAGGCTTCCAAGGAGGTGGAAGCCGCCAAGCTGAAAAAGCCGGTGACGACCGAAATTGTCCCGCTCACCAAGTTCTATCGCGCCGAGGAATATCATCAGGATTACTTCAAGAAAAACCCGTGGCAGCCCTACTGCATCTTCGAGATCAGTCCCAAGATCAAGGCGCTCGAGGCCAATCCGCCCGAGGGCATCAAGCGGGTGGATTAGACGTGATGAACCGATTCCTTGCCAGCGTCATTGGATTTGCCGCTCTCTCGCTTACCGCCATGTCACTTCACGCACAAGACCTCGTCTTTAAGAGTAAGAGCGATCACGCTACGCTGGTTGAACTTTTCTCGTCGGAAGGCTGCAGTTCGTGCCCGCCGGCGGAGGCGTGGGTCAGCAATCTCAAAACCTCGCCCGGCCTTTGGACGGAAATTTTCCCCGTCGCTTTCCATGTCGACTATTGGGACGGCCTCGGCTGGCCCGATCGCTTTGCAAAATCGGTCTACACGGAACGGCAGCGGAATTACGCCGCGCAGTTGGGGCAGGACTCGGTCTATACGCCGGAATTCGTCGTCAGCGGCCACGAATGGCGCGGCTGGTTTCACGGCGACCGAAGCCCCTCGGCAGAAACCCGGACTAGCGGAGAACTCACGCTGCTGGCCGTGAACGGAGGCACAAAGGTATCCGCAACCTACACACCAAATGCATCGTCGATCACGCAGGTCTACACGCTCAACGTCGCGCTCCTTGGCGTTAACATCGTGAGCGATGTCAGAAGCGGCGAGAACGGGGGGCGGCAGTTGACGCACGATTTCGTCGTCCTTGATTTCGCCTCGAAACCGATGACGGACGGTCCCCGTTTTCAGAGTGGGCCGATCGACCTCAAACCTTCCACCAACGATTCCCCCGGTGCCATCGTCGCGTGGGTCTCGGCCCCGAACGGCGAGATCGTGCAGATGACCGGTGGCTGGTTGAAGGCGGGCACGAATCAGGTCAGTCTTCGCTAGTTCGATCGGTCGTTTCAGCCCGCTCCGTTTTACAAAACGATGTGTGTGATTATCTTTAGCGGGTCGCCACGCGCAAACGCCGGGGCGATGAAACGCATCGGACAAACTCACACCAGGATTTTATGGAATACAGACAACTTGGCGGCTCGGGCCTGAAGGTGCCCGCTTTTACTCTCGGCACGGGTACCTTTGGCGGCAGGGGCGAACTCTTTCAGGCCTTTGGCGGCACCACCGCGGACGAGGCCCGGCATCTCGTCGATATTTGCCTCGAGGCCGGGCTCAACATGTTCGATTCCGCCGACGTCTACTCCGCCGGTCTGGCGGAGGAAATTCTCGGCCATGCGATCAGGGGCCGCCGCGATGCGGTGCTGATTTCAACGAAGGCCACGTTTCCCATGAGCGACGGCCCGAATGATCGGGGCTCTTCGCGTCACCATTTGATTCGCGCCGTCGATGCGGCCCTGCATCGGCTCGGCACCGACTACATCGACCTTTTCCAGCTTCACGGCTTCGATGCAGTGTCGCCGGTGGAGGAGACGCTCGATACGCTCGATGATCTCGTTCATGCGGGAAAGATTCGCTACATTGGCTGCTCGAATTTTTCCGGCTGGCATTTGATGAAGTCGCTCGCCGTCTCGGAGAAATATGGCTGGGCGCGTTACGTCGCGCATCAAGCCTTCTACTCGCTCGTGGGCCGCGAATACGAGTGGGAACTCATGCCGCTCGGGCTCGACCAGAAGGTCGGCGCGATGGTGTGGAGTCCGCTCGGTTGGGGGCGCCTCACGGGAAAAATCCGGCGCGGGGCCCCGCCGCTCACGCAGGGCCGGGTCAGCACGAAAATTGGCGCCGATGCGGGGCCGCAGGTCGACCAGGAATATCTCTTCAAGGTCGTCGATGCGCTGGACGAAGTCGCGAAGGAGACGGGCAAGACGGTGCCGCAAATCGCGCTCAACTGGGTGCTGCAACGCCCCACCGTTTCCAGCGTGATCATCGGCGCGCGCAACGAGGAGCAGCTTCGGCAGAACCTCGGGGCGATCGGGTGGAATCTCACGGCGGAGCAAGTCGCGAAGCTCGATGCCGCGAGCCAGACGTGGCCGATTTATCCCTACTGGCACCAGCTCCAGTTTGCGTCTCGGAATCCGCCGCCGGTTGCGCAGCAGCCGTAGCCGTTGTCGTGAGACGGTGGATGGAATTGCGATCTTTTTTCTTTTATCCCCCACACTCTCACGAGCGCGGCTACAGGAAAACCCCCGCGGGTAGAACGCGGGCGTTGTGCTTTGCGGAGCGCCAAGTTCAGGCATTGGCCGGAGCGGCCGCGGGTGCCATGGTCGGTGCGATCCGGTCCTTGAGCGTTGTGCCGAGCAGCGCATCGATCAGGCCCGAGCCCGTCGCGCCGCCCGTGACGGAAACGTCCGGCACGATGCGCACGCCGCGCTCACCCACGATCTGCATCAGTTGCAGCGCGGCAAAGCTCGACGTGCCCAGCGCCTGCACGCCCGCCTGGTACGCCTCGGCCTGCGCGAACCCGGTCGCGCGGATCGCCTCGGCTTGCCCCAGCGCGCGCAGGCGGATCGATTCCGATTCACCCGTCGCGGCCTTCACCGTCGCGTTCGCGTTCAGCTCGGCGATCATGACGCCCTGCTCGCTCGCCACGACCTGCTGCTGGATGTTTGCCATCGCCGTCTCGCGCACGAGAAGCTGACGTTGCTTCTGCGCCGCTTCCTGGATCTCGTAGGTTTTCTTTTCCTCCTCCGCGATCTTGCGGTCGGTCTGAGTTTTCATCAGTTCCGCCGGCGGCGTGATGTCGCCGATCAACGTATCGACCGCTTGCACGTCATAGTGCGCGAGCGCGCTCTGGATGAAGCCCGCCGCCTCGGTCTGCCGGGCCGTGCGTCCGCTGAGGAAGTCGAGCACCGTGTAGTCCTGCGCCGAGTTGCGGAAGTAATTTCCCACGATCGGCTGCAGCACATGATCGACCAGATTCTGCATCGACCCGACGCGCGAGATCACCTTCGGCGCATCGAGCGCGCCGACATGGATGATCTGCGCCACGTCGAGGTTGAAGGCAAACCCGTCATGCGACCGCACGGTGATGCTCGACAATTTCTGGTCGAACTTGTGCGACTCGGTCCGATTCGCCCAGTTGAGCACGATGTTCGTCGTCGGCACCAACTCGACCTTCATCACGCGCGGGTTGACCGGATGCTTGCCCGGATAAAGTGGCGCGACCCACACGCCCTTGTGTCCGGGGTTCACCAGGTCGCCATGGCGGAACTCGGTCCCGCTCACATCGACATGCGCCTGCCCGACGTAGGAAATCACCACGCCGACATGACCGATCGGGATCTCGAGCATTTCAACCTGCTCGACGTTGACGAACCACGGGTTCAGGTTCCACGTGCCGGAGAGCAGAATCTGCTCCTGCAGCCCGCGCCGTCCACCGTTCTCCAGAAACGCCTGCGCGTTCTGGAAGTTGTCATGCTCAGGCACCAGCGCGCCCGCGATCTCGCCCGGTTCGATGGGCTTGCCGTCCAGCGTCGTGACGATACCCACCGCGTCCGATTGCACCGGGTAGACATGGAGTTGGCTCGGCTCCAGTTCATAGTGCGAGGCCGTCGCGGCCGTGATGACCGTGAACAACGCCGTGTTGATGCGGTACGTACCCGCCGTCAGGATCGCCAGTTGACGGCCCTTTTCACCGCCGTTGAGCAGGAAGGCCCGCGCGTCCTGGAAGTTATCACAGGCCACGGTCTTGCCGAGAATGCGCTCGGAGGAGATCGGCGCGCCGGCGTTGGCCAGCACGAGCCCGATCTCGCCCGCGGGAATACGGCTCATCGGGGCCTTGATCACCCGGTACTGGAAAAACCAGTAACCGAAATGAAGCCCCGGCGCGAGCGTGTCCGCCTGGTAACCCGCCTCGCCGTTGAGCGCGATGAGTTGACCCTGCGGCAGCTTCGCGAAGCCGAACTTCTTGATCACGACACCGACCTCGCGCTCGTCGATCATGATCATGCCGAGCAGCCACGGGCTGAAGACGACCAAAACGGCGAGCGCCCCCAGGGCCCCGCCCCATGTCAGAAAGGACCAGATCGTCGTAATAAGCGACGAAAGTCCGAAACTAGTATCTACCGTTACTTGAGCAAACATAACTGACTCCGATGTGCGCCCGGCCCGCCGGCGGTATTCCCGTCGACAAAAACCGCGCGCGGTTTTTTCGGAGCGACCATGGAGACATGCCGCGCACGCTTCAGGGGATCGCCCTTCCAATGGCCTGCGGAGTTAGCTGTCGGGCTGGATCCTGGAAGTGATCCCTGGGAACGGTTACCCGCCCCGGTGAGCCCCGTCCTCCCACCCATGCGAAAGGAGTTTGGTTCCCCCGTGCCCCAGTTCAGGAAGGAACCGGAGCTTCGGCGACTGATCGTGTCCCTTGTTTTACATGAGATCACCATCACCCGCCACCGGGGCAAAGCAATACTTCACGGCCTATAGCATCGCCAACCACCTCATCCACAAGGCAATTCCGTGGGAGGTGCAGACGAGTACGTCGATGCGTTCAGTCGAACCGCACAGGATAGATTGAGCAGTACGCGATCGCGCCGAGGAGAACGATGCCGAGAGTGCTGATGTAGCCGACAAAGATACCGCGATAACCCTTGATGAAGAGGGTGACAAAAGCGCCTAGCGCGCCGAAACCAAAAACGGTCGGGCTCTGGAAGGGAATGCAGAGCAGGACGGAGACAATGAATAATCCGATGCCGAGGCCAAACATGATCCCGAAGCTGGGCGGCTTGGGTGAAGTATCTGATTTCGCAGGAAGAGACGGTGGTTTTGACTCTTCGGATTGAGATGGCGGCAGGTTTTCGTTCATAAGAGGAGCGGGTTGAATTTCAATGCATGTTGTTCAAACCGGAACAGACCTCGATGAGAATTAGCATAACCAGACCGAGGCCAATAAGAAGAGCCAATCCGCAGCCGAGCAGAACGTTTCGGGTCGTGTGATTGGGTTTCGACGGTGGAACAGGAGGATTCGGGAAGGGTGGTGGTAGATTTTCGTTCATTAGCGCATATTCCCGGAACCACACATTGTAATTAGGGTCAAAAGAATGAGGCCTACCGCCAATATGATGATTATGATCGTCGGACCGAGACATCCGACTGAATCCCCAAGGCTGGATTTCGGCGCATCCGATGGTTTAGCTGGCGGAAAGAGTAGCTTCGGAGGTATTTCATCTTCACTCATACAACCACCGGCTCCATTTCCTCCTTCAGCTTCTCGAGCAACTTCTCCTTATCATCGCGATAAAACATGTTGAACGTGTCGAATGGGATGATTCGCCCATCAGGATGAACGATGTGGATGCATGACTTCTTCACCGAGCGCACATCGAAGTTCTGCGCGTCCATGAACTGGATGATGAGCACGCGAAAGACCTTGTCGTAGCTCATCGAGTCCGGCACCTGAACCATCGGCAGGCAGCAGAGCAACTGCTTCAACGAGGTCGTCGCCGACTCCGGTGAGTGCGAGGTCGAGAAGAGCTTGAACACGCGATCGCGCAAAATCGGATCGCGCTCGTAAACGATCGTGTTGCCCTCGCCCTGCAGCAAAACCTTCGGATCGATCATGCTCGTCAGCGGCACTGTCTTGCCGCCGAGCTTCAGCGCGTATCCCATCGCCAACGCATCGGGATGACACGGCACCGGAATGATGTCCTCCGGCTGGAAGATCGTGCTTTGCGAAAGGATATTCTGCCGCACCTCCGCCAGCGTCAGCCGGTCGCGCTCCGCGTCGAAATTCTCCAGCCGTCCCGCTGCCTGGATCGGCTGAAACGTCACGCCCCGCACGCACGGCTGCTGTAGCGCGAAGTCGATGATCTTGCCCAGCTCCTGGTCGTTCGAGCCCTTCTTCACCGTCACCACCAGCGTCGTCGAAATGTTGTGCTTGTTCAATTGCTCGAGCGCCTGCAGGCGAATCCGCCGCAGGTCCGCGCCGCGCAACTCCCGCAACGGCCCTTCCTCCAGCGAATCGAATTGCAGATAAAGCTCGAAGCCCGGCATGTAGTCCTTGAGCCGCTTCGCAAATTCCGGCTCCTGCGCGATGCGAATCCCGTTCGTATTCACCATCAAATGCTTGATCGCTTTCCGGCGCCGCGCCGCGTCGAGAATCTCGAAGAACTGCGGATGAATCGTCGGCTCGCCGCCGCTGATCTGCACGATGTCCGGCTCCTTCTCGTTGCGCAAAACGCAGTCGAGCATGAACTCAACCTGCTCCATCGACCGATGCGTCTGCCGGTGCGGCCCCGATTCCGCATAACAGATGGGGCACGTCAGGTTGCACGCGTCGGTGATCTCCACCAGCGTCAGGCAGCTATGCTGCTCGTGATCAGGACAGAGCCCGCAATCGTAGGGACAGCCGTACTTGATCGGCGTGTTGAACTTCAGCGGCAATTGGCCCGGCTTCAGCGTCAGCCGGGACCGCTTGTAATATTCGACATCGGTCGAGATCAGCACTTTTTCCAAGCCATGCTGCTGGCACCGTTTGTGCATGTAGACGCGCTCGTCCTGAAAAACGATTTTCGCTTCCACCTTGCGCAGGCACGTTGTGCAAATGCTGTTGGTCAGTTCGTAATAGAGATAGGGGCGATCAGCCATGGGTTTTCTCCGTCAGGGGTTGTTCGGAAAGTTTCATGAGCGAGTAGGCGCAGAAAACCAGCGCGACGAGGCAGCCCCACTGGATTCCGCTCAGGCCGCCGAAGAGCGTCCAGTGGGGCTTGAAAAAATCGATGTAAAACCGGAAGGCGAGATAGCTCACCATGAACCAGCGGAACTTCAGTCCTGGTGTGGTCAGCGTGGCGCGCTTGATCCACAGCACCGCACCCAGGCCGAGGAGAAAAAGGATCTCGTAAATCTGCGCCGGATGCCGCGGTGCGCCGTCGCCGTAATCGACGCCCCACGGCAGCGTGGTGCGGATGCCGCACGTCGCGTCGGAGAGGCCGGTGAGAAAACAGCCGACGCGCCCGATGCACATGCCGAGGATCAGCGGATAAACGCACAGATCGCCCGTCGAGCCGGTCACGCCCAGGATTTTCTTCGCCAGCGCGACGCCGATCCAGCCGCCTAGCAAACCGCCGACGATCGTCTTGCCGCCGAACCAAAAATTCGGGTCGTTTCGCATCGCCCAGTAAAGCCCCGGCGCCTCCGCCCACGCGAGCAGCTTCGCCCCGATCAACGCCCCGAAAAGACACCCGACAAAAATCCACGCGTTCTGTTCCCACGAAAGCTGCGGCCCCGGCGACCGCTTCTTCAAAAACAAATAGAGCCGGAACCCCAGAAAGTAAGCCAGCACATCGCAAACGGGATGAATCGGCACATGCCATCCGACCAAATTGAGAATGACCGGAAAATGCCACGGCGGCACGATGACAGCGAAGGTCATGTCTTCCCCGGTTCTTTTGGAGGTGCGATGAAATTGAGGGCGTCGTCCCACCAGCTCAGATCCGGGGAACTCGGCCAATCATTGTGCCCGCAGTTGTCGTGCAGGATGAGTTTCTTCGGCCCGGCCAGATGCTCAAAAAGATTAAGCCCGAGGCGCGCGGGGAGAATCTCATCCTTCGCGCTGCAGATCACGCAAATGGGATGCGAAAACTGCGCGAGATTCGCGATCGAATCGTACTTGTCCCAAAGCAACACCGATACCGGCACAAACGGATAGTGATAAGCCGCCGCGTTGGTTAAGGAGTCCCAGGGCGTCAGCAGGGCGAGGCCGTGAATAGGCAGCGTCGAGTCTTTGCAGACCCAGGCAGCGATGCCCGATCCGACCGATTCTCCCCAGACATAAATCGGTCCGTAACCGGCCTGGTCCAACGAGCGAATCAACGCCTGCGCGTCACCGATGATCGACTTGGCCGAAGGACTGCCGGAGCGTCCGCCATAGCCGGGGTATTCATAGAGAAACGTCTGGAATCCCCGCCGCGCGAAGGCCTCGACATAGTAAGTGCGATCAAACGCGCAACCCGCATTGCCATGAAAAACCACGATGGTTCCGCGCGAGGGATGCTTGCTCAAACCGGGTGCGACGTAGCCCTTCAACGACGGCTCTTTCCACGGAACGAGCCCGGCACCGGATGCTTGAACGGAGGCGTTTTCGGGGGACATGACGGCCCCCGTGATCCACCGCGGAAAAAGCAGGCTGTTCTGCAAAAGGAAAAGTGCCACGCAGATGAGCAGGTAGTAGTTGATGACCCGACGCCCAAGCGCCAGGGGATAATACCAAGGCCGGTCTCGATAGAAGACACTTTTCATGGGTGGCCTCGGGAGGAATGCTCTCCACCTTAAAAGAGAGAGTCCCAGTGCTTATCCGTTTCCGGGCTTTTTTCTTGGCCGAGAAAGTTGTCGTAGAGCAATTTCAAGTCATCCAGAAATTGCTTTCGCCGAGAGACAGGCAGGGCGCCGAAAATGGCTTTCACGCCCGTCTCGTAGCTCGGTGAGATTTTGCGCCACAGCGCTCGGCCCTTTGCCGTCAGGGCCAGAATGACCTGCCGCCGGTCCTTCGGATGCTCCTCGCGCTTGACCAGTCCATCGCGGACCATGCGGTTGAGCACGATGGAGACGCTCGATTTCCCCACCAGCAGCAGATCGACCAGAGCCACCTGCTCCATCCGCCCGTCGCGCACCGCCAGAAGGTTCAGGATGTTGAATTGCGCGCCGGTCAATCCGAACGGTTGAAAGAAAGCCTCGCTCCGGCGCTCGAGCAGGTTGTGGACAAGAAGAAAGGCGACGAGGAGGTCGTGGGGTTCGGGCTTGCGTTGCATGGAGGTATCATTACAGTAAACAATATTATGTCAAACTATATTGAGATGGAAGATTCGTGCCGGATTTATTCCATCCGTGGCTACGCCGGGGCGTTTCATCTCCTTTATGATGGCTCGCGACGGGAGGCGGTGCTGATTGACGCGGGGTTGGTCGGCGAACTGCCCCGTCTCGAGCAAATCCTGGACGGCATCGGTCTGGCCTGGCTCGACATCAAGGCGATCCTCCTCACTCACGGCCATCTCGATCACACCGGTAATCTCGCGCGGCTGAAGGAACTGACCGGCGCTCCAGTCCTGGCGCATCCGCTGGAAAAGCTCCACATCGAGGGCACATTTCCTTACGTGGGTCCGAGCCGACTTTGCGGCTTCATGGAGGCGGTTGGCCGCACTACTTTGGGTTACCGACCGGTTGCGATCGACCAGCCGCTATCGCCGGAAACGGAATTGCCACTCTAGGGCGGTCTGCGCGTTATTCATCTTCCCGGTCACACCGGAGGTCACTGTGGCTTTTACAGTGAACGCTTCAATCTGCTCTTCTCGGGCGATCTCTTTGCCAGCTACACGTTCAGTACGCATCTGCCCCCGCCCTTCCTCAACAGTTGCCCGGAGAAATTCGACGACAGCCTGAAGCTGGTTCAACGGCTCGATCCGCGCTACGTGATTCCCAATCACTACGACATGTTCAACGGTGAACTGCACCGCCGAAGATTCGATGCGCTCATGCAGCGACGCGCTCCCTGACCGTCTTCCCCTCCACCCACGTGCTCCCCACCAGCGTCCCCCGCGGAAAGGCGGGCGCGCCCTGCTCGCCGTGGTGAATCATGCTGACGACCATATCGACCGCCGCCTCACCGACTACGTCGTTATGTTGGTCCATCCCGGCCCAGTCGGGCGAGCGCGTGCGCCACTCGAGCTGGATCAGCCCCACGTCGCTCCGGTCCTTCAGCCACGTTCTCACCACATTATAAAGTGTCAGCAGCGCGTCGGGCTTCTCCCTAGCGAACCAGCGATGGAAAAGCTCTGGCTCCGCGCGCGCCTCCTCGACAAAATAAAACGGTCGCGTCCGCCGCGATGTCGGCAGCGCCGCCTGCGCCACCTGCACACCCGCGCTGAACCGTCCGTCGGTCAACCCATCGATCACATGATCCAGCACCAGTGCCGGTTGCCGATAACCCAAATCGATCGCCTTCTGAAACGCCTTCAGCGCCAGCATATGATGGTCCGTGCAGGCAAACGAAAGCGCCGGTTCCCGCGTCCTCACGCCCGTCACCACCGTCGGAATCATCTCCCACGTCGATGCAAATCGCTCCGGCAACCGATTCTCCTTCATCAACCCGACCACGATCGCGCCCTTGATATTCCGCGCGCGCAGAATCTTATTTAGCCGCTCGCCGTTCATTTGCGGATCGTGCAGCCAGAATTCATCGAGGCGGTAGCCAAGTTCCTCCGCCCGCCTCCGGCAGCCGCTCACGTAAAGCGGAATCGTCGGGTGTCGCGTGAACGCCGCCGCATCCTGGTTCGCGTTCAGCAACGCCAGCGATGCCTGGAACGCCGGCGCGCGCGACATCCGCAATTGCGCCATCAGGTGCGTCACCGTCGGGTTCTTCTTGTAGCCCATCGCCCGGGCCACGCGTTCGATCCGCCGCCGAGTCTTCGAGGGAATTTGCGGGTCATGCCGCAGGGCCAGCGACACAGCGTTCTTGGAGACGCCCGCCCGCATCGCAATATCGCTCATGGCCACGTGTGAGGCACGCATTGGCTTTACTGTAAAGTAAACCTGTGCTTTTACAATCCTAAGCCGGGTGATAGTACCATCGCCATGTTCTCCGCTTTAGGCATTGATTACGGCACAAATTCGGTCCGGGCGCTGATTGTCGATTGCGCCACGGGTGAGGAACTCGGCACGGCAATCGTCGATTATCCGAGTGGCCACCAGGGCGTGCTGCTGGATAAAAACGACCACCATCTCGCCCGGCAGAATCCGACCGATTACCTGTTCGGCCTGGAAAAAGCGGTCCGAACCGCGCTGGCGCAGGCCGCGCAGAAGTCCGGCTTTTCCGTGGACACAGTCATCGGCATCGGAGTCGATACCACCGGCTCCAGCCCGATTCCCGTCGATGCCGCCAACGTCCCGCTCGCACTCGATCCGAAGTGGAGCCAAAACCTCGCCGCGCAATGCTGGCTTTGGAAGGATCACACCAGCTACCGCGAAGCCGCCGAAATCACGCGCCTCGCCGCCGAGCATCGCCCCAACTACATCGCCAAGTGTGGCAACACCTATTCCTCCGAGTGGTTCTGGTCCAAGATCTGGCATTGCCTCAAGACCGCGCCCGACGTCTTCGCCGCCGCCCATAGCTGGGTCGAGTTCTGTGACTACATTCCTTCCGTCTTGGCGGGCGTGACCGATCCACTCGCGGTCAAACGAGGTGTCTGCGCCGCGGGCCACAAAGCGCTTTATAGCGACGAGTGGGGCGGTCTGCCCGACAAGGAATTCCTCACGTTGCTCGATCCGCGCCTCGCCGCGTTACGCGACCGCCTCTACACCCAGGCGCACGACGCCACCGTTTCCGCCGGCTCCCTCTGCGCCGTGTGGGCAGAAAAACTCGGCCTACCCGCCGGCCTGCCCATTACCATTGGAGCGTTTGATGTCCACTTCGGCGCGATCGGCAGCGGCATTAAAGAAGGCGTCATCGTCAAGGCCATCGGCACATCGACCTGCGATTGCGGCGTCGTCAAGGCGAGCAACAAGATCGCCGATATTCCCGGCATCTGCGGCATCGTCAAGGGCGCGATCCTGCCCGGCTTCTACGGCATCGAGGCGGGCCAGTCCGCCGTCGGCGACATCTTCAAGTGGTGGGTTGAGGTCGTCTGCCAGGGCGACTTCGCCGTCCATCGCCAGCTCGAGGAGGAAGCCGCCGCCGCGCAACCGGGCCAGAGCGGTTTGCTCGCGCTCGACTGGAACAACGGCAACCGCACCATCCTCGTCGACCCGCTCCTCACCGGCGTCCTGCTCGGCCAGACACTCTACACCACCCGCGCGGAAATCTATCGCACGCTCATCGAGGCCACCGCGTTCGGCGCGCGCGCCATCATCGAACGAATCGAAGAATACGGCGTGCCCGTCACCAGCGTCGTCTGCTGCGGCGGCATCGCGGAGAAGAACAAGCTCCTCATGCAAATCTACGCCGACGTCCTTGGCAAAAAAATGGAGATCGCCGGTTCCAGCCAAGCCTGCGCGCTCGGCTCGGCGGTGGTCGCGGCGGTTCTTGCGGGCGGCAAGCGCGGCGGCTACGGCTCGTTCCCCGAGGCGCAGGCGAAGATGACCAAACTCAAGCCGGTCAACTTCATGCCCGACCCTGCTCGCCAAAAAATCTACGACGAGATGTATCGCCTCTATCTTCAGGTCCACGATGCTTTCGGCAGCGTCAACAAGGCGGCCAACCTCAGCCACGTGATGAAAGACCTCATCGCACTCAAGCAGAAAGTTTCGGTATGATGCTCGGTGGTTTCTTTCTTGGGTGGCCCGGACAACGAGTTGTCCGGGCCACCCCCAATCCCATCCTAGATTAATCCCAACATCCCTTTCCTATGCAAAACCTCGCTACCCTCGAAATTTGGTTCGTCACCGGCAGTCAACATCTCTACGGCGAAGAAACGCTCAAGCAAGTCGCCGCCAACTCCACCGCCATCGCCCGCGCCCTCGATGGCTCGAAGCTCATCCCGGCCCCGATCATCTTTAAGCCCGTCCTCAAATCGACGGAGGAAATCCGCCAACTCTGCCTCGACGCCAACTCCACCCCGCAATGCGCTGGGTTGATTCTCTGGATGCACACCTTCTCGCCCTCAAAGATGTGGATCAGCGGTCTCTCCCTGCTCAAGAAACCCTTCCTTCATCTTCACACTCAGTTCAACCGCGATCTTCCCTGGGACAAGATCGACATGGATTTCATGAACCTCAATCAGGCTGCGCATGGCGACCGCGAGGCCGGCTTCATCCACACCCGCCTGCGGCTCAATCGCAAAGTCGTCGTCGGCCATTGGTCCGATACCGAGGTACAGGAACGTGTCGCCGCCTGGATTCGCGCCGTGCGTGCATGGCACGACTGGCAGGGCGGAAAGTTCGTCCGCTTCGGCGATAACATGCGCTACGTCGCCGTGACCGATGGCGATAAGGTCGCCGCCGAAGCCCGCTTCGGTTTTTCCGTCAACACCCACGGCGTCGGCGATCTCGTCAAAGTCATCGACGAGGTTAGCGACGCGGCCATCACCAAACTCTGCGTCGAGTACGAGCAGAAGTATCGCGTCGTCCCGGCCTTGCGCAAAGGCGGCGCCCGCCATGATGCTCTTCGCTACAGCGCGCGCCAGGAAATCGGCCTGCGCACCTTTCTCGAAGCCGGCAATTTCAAGGGCTTCACTGACACCTTCGAGGACCTCCACGGTCTCATCCAGTTGCCTGGCCTCGCCGTGCAGCGTCTTATGGCCGACGGCTACGGCTTCGGCGGTGAGGGCGATTGGAAAACCTGCGCGCTGGTTCGCGCCATGAAAGTCATGGCCTCCGACCTCAAGGGCGGCACGTCGTTCATGGAGGACTATACCTACGACCTCAACCCGAAGCGCCATCTCGTGCTCGGCTCCCACATGCTCGAGATTTGTGAATCGATCGCCGCCGACAAGCCTTCCATCGAAATCCATCCGCTCGGCATCGGCGGCAAGGCCGACCCGGTCCGCTCCGTCTTCACCGCGCCCGCAGGACCTGCGCTTAATGCCTCGCTCATCGACCTCGGCAACCGCTTCCGCCTTCTCGTCAACGAAGTCGATGTTGTCAAGCCGCCCAAGGCGTTGCCGAAGCTTCCCGTCGCCCGCGCGGTCTGGGAATGCCGCCCCGATTTCAAGACCGCCTGCGCGGCCTGGATTTATGCCGGCGGCGCGCACCATACCGGTTTCAGCTACGCCGTGAAGACCGAGCATCTCGAGGACCTCGCCGAAATCGCCAACCTCGAGTTGGTCATCATCGACAAGTCGACCGAGATCCGCTCTTTCAAGCAGGAACTGCGCAACAACGAGCTCTACTACCACCTCGCGCCGGGATTGGGCCGACTCTAACTCAACGCCATGAGCCGCTACGCCGATCTCCGAGAAGAATGCTGGACCGCCAACCGCCAGTTGCCCGTGCTCGGCCTCGCCGACCTCACCTTCGGTAACGTCAGCGTCATCGACCGCACCAGCGGCGTTTTCGCCATCAAGCCGAGCGGCGTCGAATACGCTACACTCACACCCGCCGATCTCGTCCTCCTCGATCTCGAGGGCAAAGTCGTCGAGGGCAAGCTCCGTCCCTCGTCCGATACGCCGACCCACCTGCGCCTCCTTCAGGCCTTCCCCACCGTCCGCGCCATCGTCCACACCCATTCCCGCAACGCCACCTCCTTCGCCCAGTCGGGGAGGGGAATCCCCTGCCTCGGCACGACCCACGCCGACTACTTCTACGGCGAAATCCCGGTCACGCGCCCCATGACCGAAGCCGAAGTCGCTACCTCCTACGAGCTCGAAACAGGCAACGTCATCGTTGAGCGCTTTGCCCAACTCGATCCCACGGAAATGCCCGCCGTCCTCGTCCACGGCCACGCGCCTTTTGTCTGGGAATCTTCCGGCGCCAAGGCCGTCGAAACCGCTGTCGCGCTCGAGATCGTCGCCGAAATGGCCCTCAAGACCCTCCAAGCCAATCCAGCCGCCCTGCCCATCTCGCGCCATCTGCTCGACAAACACTTCAAGCGCAAGCACGGCGGTGGCGCCTATTACGGCCAGCCTGCGCCCGTAAAATAATTGGTCCGCCCATGTCCTTCATCACCCTTTTTGCCGACGCGTCCCCGACCCATCTCGTCTCCCTCGGCACGGTTGATTACCTCGTCATCGGCATCTATTTCGCCTTCGTTCTCGGCATCGGTTTTTACCTGAAACATTTCGCCGACACCGGCGAGGAATTCTTCATGGCTGGACGCGAAATGTCTGCGTGGATCGCCGGTCTCGCCTTCATCTCCGCCAATCTCGGCGCGCTCGAATTGCTCGGCTGGGCCGGCAACACCTATGAGTACGGCATCATGGCTGCCCATTGGTACTGGATCGGCGCCATCCCCGCGATGCTCTTTCTCGGCCTCGTCATGATGCCTTTCTACTACATCAGCAAGACCCATTCGGTCCCCGGTTATCTCCTTCTCCGCTTTGGCCCGGCTGCCCGTTCGCTCTCCGCCGTCACCTTCGCGTTCATGACCGTGCTCATGAGCGGCATCAACATGTACGCCATGGCCAAGGTCATGCAGGTCGTCCTCGGCTGGGACATCAACTTCAGCATCATCCTCTCGTCGCTCACCGTCGGGCTTTACGTCGGTCTCGGCGGACTTCTCTCCGCCATCTTTAACGAAGTCCTCCAGTTCATGCTCATCTGGTTCGGTGCGGCGCTCATCCCGATCCTCGGCCTGATCGAGACCGGCGGCTGGCAGGGCATGGTCGATCGAATCAAGGCCAACGTCCCCGCCATCCACCCCGACAACCCCCATCTCGACTACACCCACATGTGGAGCGTCATGGGCAACTCCAACGACAACGCCATGGGCATGCACTGGACCGGCATCGTCTTCGGCCTCGGCGCCGTCCTTTCCATGGGCTACTGGACCACCGACTTCCTCGTCGTCCAGCGCGTGCTCACCGCCAAGGACCTGCGCGCCGCGAAGATGGCTCCCATCATTGGCGCCGCCTTCAAGATGTTCGTCCCCTTCATCGTCATCCTGCCGGGCCTGCTCGGCCTCGCCCTTTTGCCGATACACCTCGTGCCGGAAAACGATCCCTCCATGGCTCCGGGCGGTGGTGGCCATAGCTACAACGAAGTCCTGCCGCTCATGCTCGCACGCTATTGCGGCCCCGGCCTGCTTGGGCTCGGCATCACCGCGCTCATCGCCGGCTTCATGTCCGGCATGGCGGGCAACGTTACCGCGTTTTCCACCGTCTGGACCTACGATATTTACCGTCCCTTCAAGCCCGCGGAAACCGACGCCCACTATGTCGCGATCGGCCGCTGGAGCACCCTCGTCGGCATTGTCATCAGCATCGCCACCGCCTACATCGTGCCGAATTTCCCCAGCATCATGGACTACGTCCAGAGCCTCTTCAGCTTCTTCATCGCGCCGCTCTTCGGCACCGTTTTGCTCGGTATGCTCTGGAAGCGCGCCACCGGCCATGGTGGATTCTGGGGTCTGCTCGCCGGCGTCCTCTCTTCCATCGGCATGTTCACCTGGGTCAAATTCGACCACGATACCGCCATTCAGTACGTTGCCGGTTCCGCCCACGCCTCGGCCCAGGCGGAGAACATGTACTCGGCCCTTTGGTCGGGTATCGTTTGCGTTGCGGTTACCATCATCGTCAGTTTTCTCACAACCGCCCGGCCTGATGCCGAATTAGTCGGACTGGTCAAATCGTGCACTGACATCCCGCCCGAGGGCGACTACCCGCTAATCCATCGCCCCGTGTTCTGGGCGGTTATCGTTGGCGTCGTCTGCGTCGTTCTCAATCTCATCTTCTGGTAAAAACCCATGAAAGAAAGCCACGTCTCCATCTGGTTCCTCATCGGACTCCAGCTCGCCATCTATGGCGTCCTGATCGCCGGTTCGGGAATCTACGTCCTGTTCTATCCCCCGGAGCAGTCCACCGTTCTCGAGAATCTCCATCCCGCCATCTGGTGGGGTATCATCATGCTCGCTCTCGGGCTGTTTTACACCGCCAGGTATTGGCCTAAAAGTCAGCGATAGAAGGAGCTGCATCATGCAAGAGAGGATTGCAAAAAAGCTGTGACGCATGACCACCTCTTCAGGCGTCACAGAGGTGTCACCATATTCTTCTTGCCACTTCTCGACCGTACCAAATAGGCTACTCCTCCCAGTTGGACTTCACGTCAACAGGGTGGATTGCTCGCAAGATCGATCCGGTCAAGTGAAGTCGTTGCATCCCAGTCGAGCTTGTCCCCATCTTCCATTAAGATTGGCGCAAGAAGTGCTAAACCCACGCTGCTCACAAACAAGGAATAATTTATGCCCAATAACGATCAACCCGCCGCTCGCAAGAAGCCCCCGCTCATTCGTTCCACCGTCAATGCGGAATCCTCGGCCATGCCCACGTCACCGTCACCGGCAGTTGCCACCGCGACCGAGGTGTCCGAGGTCAAGCCTGCGGTCATCCCGGCCTATGAGTTCCTCGGCTATCTGCCCGAATCGTATGGCACCAAAAAGCTCTTCCTCGTCGCGCGCGATCCGCACATCCTTTTCGCGTATTGGGATTTGAATCAGGTTCAGTACCAGGAAGCCGCCCGCTCTGCTCATGACGGCAAAGTCTTCCTCGAAGTCTACGTCCCCGGCGAAGGCCGCGTGCAGCAAATCCACATCTGGGATTGCCACAAGAACTGGTACCTCCAGGTCAACCGCCCCGACACCAATTTCGTCGCCCAGCTCGGTTATTATCGCCCTGACGGCACCTTTGAAGTCCTGGCCCGCTCGGCCGAAGTCCGCACCCCGCGCGACACCCTTTCGCCCAACACGGACGCCAAGTTCGTTACGATTCCGTTCCACGTTTCGTTCCGCGAGCTCTACGACATGATCGCCGCGCAGGCCCAACCCGGCGAAGAGCTGGCCGAGACCTTAGCCCGCCTCCAGCGCAGCGATTTCGAGCTGCCCTTCCAGGCCCGCATCCCGCGCGACCTCACCGAGAAGGAAAGCGACGAACTGCTCGAGTACCTTGGCGACGAGGAAGTCCGCCGCCGCATGGTCGGCTCGTTCGAGATCACCGAAATCCTCAAGAAGCGCTTTGAGACCATGGTCTCTTCCGGCCAATGGGCCTCCAGCGCCGGGGCCTGGGTCACCAGCCTCAGCAGCCCGTTCGGTGCGTCATTCGGCGCCCGCGAGCGCGGTTTCCACATGCATGTCAACGCCGAGCTCATCATCTACGGCGGCACCGACCCGAGCGCGAAGGTCCGCATCGACGGCCAGGACATCAGCCTGAGCAAGGACGGCACGTTCTCCTACCACTTCGTCTTCCCGGATGGCCAGTTCCACATCCCGATTGACGCTACCTCGGCCGATGGCGTGGAAACGCGCAGCGCGCTTCTCTCCTTCCTCCGCATGACCGAACTCGAAGGCGACGTGCGCAAAACCGGCCAGCCTGTCCTCGACGAGCCCATCGGTCGCAAATAAGCCTTAAACTGTAGCGGCGGTCTATGACCGTCGCTCTCTTCCTCTTGGGTGGTCCGGACAACTTGTTGTCCGGATTGCCGCAGGCAACAGGAAGCTGCGCTGCCCCTCGTTCTGCGCCTCTTTTAGGTAGCCCGCGACCTCCGGGCGCGGGGCGCGTTGGTTGACGCGAACCAGTTATGAGGTTGCGAATACGTTTCGAGCCCGTCGCCCGGAGGTCGATGGCTACCTTTCCTCTCCCCTCGTTCCCAAGTATAACTTGGGAACGAGGGGACGCTAAAAAATGCCCCTTGCAAGAGTTTTGAATTCACAACATCGGCACGGCGCGCTTCTCTTGTCCGTTCACCACATGTCCGACCTGCCCCATCCCGTAATCGCCATCGATGGCACCGCCGCGTCCGGCAAAAGCACTTTCGCGCGCCAGCTCGCGCAGCGCCTCGGTTACGTCTACGTCAACACCGGCGCCATGTATCGCGGCGTCACCTGGTACATGCAGGATCGGAACGTCCCGCTCACCGACACCGAAGCCATCTCGCGCGAAATCGAATCCGCCGCCATCGAGACCCGCCTGATCGATGGCGAACTCGTCTTCCACATCGCCGGGATCGATCCGCTTCCGCACCTGCGCGAAGGCCGCGTTAACGAAGGTGTCTCTCTCGTCGCACAGGTCGTCGCCGTCCGCCGGATTCTCGTCGCCGAGCAACAGCGCCTCGCCGCCGTCGCGCCGCTTGTCATGGAAGGCCGCGACATCGGCACCGTCGTCTTTCCGCAAACGCCCTACAAATTCTACATCGACGCCAGCCCCGAAGTCCGCGCCCAACGCCGCAACGCCCAGGGCGAGACCGATGTTGTCCAGCACCGCGACACGCTCGATTCCCAGCGCAAGACCTCGCCCCTGACCCGCACCTCCGATGCCGTCTTCCTCGACTCCGGCCACAATTCCGTCGAGCAGCTCGTCGCCGTCGCCCTTGGGCATCTCGCCGCGCGCGGCTTGAAAATCCCCGCCTGAATGGCAGGTTCCTCTAGATTATGAGCACCACCCCGACCGTCATTCCGCTCTGGAGCAGCCCCGCCCCGCAAAGCCTCGGCTCCGAGCCCAACGACATCCCCAGCCTCACCGTTTTTCTCCCTGAAAATCCGGCCCAGCCGACTCCCGCCATCGTCATCTGCCCCGGCGGCGGCTATGGCGGACTCGCTTTCGAGCATGAAGGCACCAACGAAGCCGCCTGGTTTCAGGAGCGTGGCGTCGCGGCCTTTGTCCTCAAGTATCGTCTGCCCGTCCACGGCTACCGCCATCCCGTCCCGCTTCTCGATGGCCAGCGCGCGATCCGTCTCGTCCGCAGCCACGCCACCGATTGGAAAATCGACCCGGCCAAGGTCGCGCTGATGGGTTTCTCCGCCGGCGGCCATCTTGCTGCCACGCTCGATACACACTACGATGCGGGCAGCGACCTCGCGCCCGATCCGGTCGGCAAACTGAGCTGCCGCCCCGACTTCGCCGTCATCGTCTACGGCGTCATCAGCCTCAAGGACGGCGTCACGCATCAAGGCAGCAAACTCAATCTCCTCGGCCCTAATCCCGATCCCGTCTTGGTCGAAAATCTCTCCAACGAAACCCAGGTCACGCCGCAAACGCCGCCCACGCTTCTGGTTCACTCGGTCGATGATGGTGCCGTCCCAATCGAAAATAGTCGTCTCATGCATGCAGCCCTGGAGAAAGCAGGTGTGCCGACCGCCCTGCATGAATACCCCACCGGCGGCCACGGTTTCGGTTTCGGCCCCAAGCAAACGCACGCCCCTGCCGGTTGGCTCGACCGCGCACACGAGTGGCTGAAGGCGCACGGGTTCTAATACTTCTTGGGTGGCCCGGACAACTCGTTGTCCGGGTGCGCTTGAATCCTTTCAAGCGCACAGGAGGTTGCCGAGGAGGTGCGCATTCCCGGTGACCTCCTGTGTCCCCGCAGTGCGGGTGGACCCAAGGGTCTCACCATTTTTTTACTGCACCGCGCCCTCTTTTCCGACAGCCTCTCGTTCTTAAAAGATAATATAATATCATGCCCGACATCGCCCAACGCTTTCCCCAGAATCCGCTCATCATCCCGCAGGTCGTCACTCCGTCCCAACCCGGTTCCAAGGTCGAGTGCCTCCTCAATCCTGGCGTCTTCCGGTTCAAGGAGCGCATCTATCTCCTCATCCGTGTCGCCGAGCGCCCCGAAGCGCAGCCGGGCCGCGTACGCGTGCCGATCATGGAAGACGGCAAGCTCAAGATCCTCGATTGGGACGCTGGAGATCC
>Ga0206831_1019_pt1 | contig 65739 bp, 63 predicted proteins | sample Alteio_BWOrgCont_73_FD_152876 | JGI IMG/M metagenome (GOLD analysis project Ga0206831, IMG submission 152876) | Enriched cells from forest soil in Barre Woods Harvard Forest LTER site, Petersham, Massachusetts, United States -... | ecosystem: Environmental > Terrestrial > Soil > Temperate forest >...
CGTCTTGGCAAGCCTGTGTAGCGCCCTCCTTCAGGCGGGCATGCGCGTATCAGCCAAATACCCTCCTGAAGGCGGGCGTCACACTCGCATTGAGCATTCACGATGGCTTTTCAGAGAAATTACGCGGCCGTCCACTAAAACGGAATGAGCTTGCGCAGGCCGCTCTTTTTCTTGCTGGTGGATTCCTGGCTGGTGTCCGCTGGCGCTGCCGGAGTTGTAGCGGCCGCCGGTTGCGCGCTGCTCGAATCGGTTGTAGTTCCAGAGGCAGAGTCCGTAGGTGCCGCTGCGGGGGCGGCATCGGTCGATGCAGCCGCAGTTCCGTCTGTAGCCGCAGGAGCGGCGTCCGCCGCGGGGGCAGTGGCCGGCGTCGCGGGCAGGGCGTTCGGGCTCCCTGGCGTAATCGTCTGGACCGTGGCGCTGTTTCCGATGCTGGCGGGGGCTACAATGGCGTTTTGCTGCGGGCCGAAGCCAATGGTCTCATCCCCGGACTCGCTTGCAGGCGTCATGGTTGGATCCCCGCTGTGCGCCGCGCTGGCCACATCCGGGCTCGTCCTCAGACCGTTCATGGATCGTTTGATAAATCCCGGGCGGTCAACCGTCTGTTCCTTCTGCATTCGAGCCACTGCGGTGGGGTCGGCCGGAGGAACCGGGATGCCAAATTTCACAAGCTTATTCTTTGCGTCTCCCGCCAGCGACGAGAGCGGGTAATCCTTCACGATCCTGCTGTAATACTTGCCCGCAATATCGTTGTGCTCGGTCTTCTCAAAGATTTGCCCAAGCTCCCAATTGGCTTGATCGGCCTGGCTGTAGAGAGGATAGCGGTTGGTCAATTCGATCAGGCGCGCGCCCGCGGCTCTATACGCCGCGCGCATATAGTAAAAATTGGCGACCCTGAAATTGCCCTCCGCCAAAACTTCCTGAACCTCGCGAAGATGCTGCTCGGCCTGGGGAAACAGCGGGCTGCTGGGATACTTTTCCAGGAAGGTCTGAAATTCAGCTTCCGCCTGCACGGCCTCGGCATGATCCCTGTCCGGCTTCTCCATCTGCTGGAAGTGCGCCATGGCGATTTGCAGTTGTGCATACGCCGACTCATCGAGGAACGGGAAGAAGGTGATGAAATCCTTGTACTCGACGATGGACTGCTTCAGGCCGGCGGTTCCGCCTTCATGGAAATAGGAATCGCCAATCGCCAGTTTTGCCTTTGCCAGGTATTCGCTGTCCGGGTAACTGTTGATCAGAGTTTGCATGTCGATTCGGCCGACGGAATAGCGACCATGCTTGATGTCCGCGCTGGCTTTATCGAAAAGAACTTTGTCGGGTTCGGCGGAAGTTCCTGCTACGGGAGCGGCGGCTTTTTTGCCGAAACAACCGGCAAGGAGAGTGGCACCCAGTGCCAAGAGAATGATGGTTCGGCCTTGTTTTGTTCCTTGTTGCAATTCGGATCCTTTATCCCGGCGAAATTGCCGCCGCAGCGAACCCCTGGACATGCGCTATCTCTAAACTTTTTGCGCCAGCGCGCCATCGGCTGCTTGCTTCAAGGTGCGCACGGCGTCTGCCGCGTTGGGAGTATGAAACACGGACGTTCCGGCAACCAGAATTTCGGCGCCGGCTCGTACCAAATCCACAACATTATCCGGACCGACTCCCCCATCTACTTCAATCCGGAATGAGTGATTATAGCTCTCGCGAATTCGTTTTAGCTCGCGAATTTTTCCCAGCGCCACGGGAATAAATTTTTGCCCGCCGAATCCCGGGTTTACGGACATCACCAGAACGTAATCCAATTTGCCGAAAACCTCCGAAAGCATCGAAACCGGCGTGGCCGGATTGATCACTGCGCCGGCCTTGCATCCCTGTTCTCGAATCATGCTCAAGGTGCGGTCCAGGTGCGGCGTGGCTTCCTGGTGCACTGAAATCATGTCCGCGCCGGCCTCCGCAAACGCCTGGATGTACTGCTCGGGTCTCTCGATCATCAGATGCACGTCGAGGGGCAGGCGGGTTGCCTTGTGCAGCGACGCCACCACCGGAACGCCAATGGAAATATTGGGCACAAAGTGCCCGTCCATCACGTCCACGTGCAGCATGGCCGCGCCGCCCTGCTCGACGGCACGAATGCCATCTCCCAGGCAGGAGAAGTCCGCGGCCAGGATGGACGGTGCGATTTCAACGGGATAGTTCACAATTTCTCCGTGCACATCTTAACAGATTCGCCCGTTTTGTGGCGCGGGCTTCAGCCTGCGGGGGTTAGTCCAGACAATGACTAGACCCCGTAGGCTGAACAGCCTGCGGAAAAAGTACTTTTTGTCGTCCCGAGCGACGCGAGGGATCTGCTTTTCTTCTTGATTTCCAAGAAACAGCAGACTCCTCGGGCAAACCCCGCCCTTCGGAATGACATTGCGGGGGTTTTTCCGCAGGTTGAAGCCCGCGTGACGAAAACCAATCGCTCTCATGCAAAGTCAGCAGCGCTCCGCCAAATTGGTTAAGTCACATCGAGATATCCGAACTAATCCGCCACGACCATTTCAATGTCGGATTCGGCAGTAATTTTGGTACCCGGTCCGGGAGTTTGATCGGTGACCGCGCCCTTTGGCCATTGCGGGGAGGGAATCGTGGTTGTCTTGGAAAGCTTAAGTCCCACGGAGGAGAGTATGCGGTCAGCGTCCGGCAGGGACATGCCCACCAGCCAAGGCATGACGTAAGAGGGAGGAGGCGCTTCCTGCGCCACCAGCAAATCGACTCGCGGACTGGTGGCCCGCACGCCGGGCTGCGGCGTTTGTTGCAGCACGGTGTCAGACAATGCCGCGGGAGAAGCAACCGCGGTGACTTCGCCCAGTTGCAGGCCCACTTGCAGCAGCTGGATGCGAGCAACCCTTAATGATTCTCCAGTCAATGATGGAGTGGTTATATTTTGCGGGCCCAGGCTGAGCACCACATGCGCGTTCTGGGAAGCCTTCATGCGCTCGCCTTCCGGAGGGCTTTGCCGGGCAACAGCATTTAAGGGCAGGTTGCCATACACGCGATCGACAACCTTTAGTTGCAGCCCGCGCCCTTGCAAGATGGCTTGCGCCTCGGCCGAACTTTTGCCCACCAGGTTGGGCATGGTCACTTCGCGGCCCTGCACCGCGAACCGCATGGCCGTCACGGCGCTCAGAAACGCCGCCGCTGCCAGTATGAATACCAGCAGCCCCATGCGAAACACCCATTCAATTCGCTCGCGAAAACTCATGGGTTCCCCGGTTTTAATTTAGCATGGGGTGCGAGATGGTTCCAGCGCCGGCCACAAAAGCTTTAACACAGAGGACACAGAGAGAATCCACAGAGTTCCACAGAGAAAGGCAGAGAAAAGCCAGAAATATTTAGAAAAATAATTAGGAGATGTATTTAGGAGAACCAATAAGGAGAACCAATATGAGAACTAATTATCCGTTCCAAGGTTTTCTCTGTGGAACTCTGTGGCTTTTCTCCGTCTTTCTCTGTGTTAAGCATTTGCCTTTCGCCCTTCGATCACCGCCGCAAAGAACCCATCCGTCGCCTGCTCAGGCGGAAAAGTTCGGAAGAATCCGTCGTCCCCAACCACGCTTTCCACGCCAACCGATTCCTGCAAGAAGCCCTCGATAGCGCCCCGTGGAGAGACAACATGAAATTCGCCCCCCAATTCGCCCAGCACCTCGCGAACGACGAGCTCGTTCTCCTCTGCCTCGAGCGAGCAAGTGGAATACACCAGCCGCCCGCCCGGCGCAAGGTGCCGCAGCGCATTTCGCAGCAGTCCCGTCTGCCGCAAATGCAGATCGCGCAAATCGTCCGCGCGCAGCTTCCAGCGAATTTCCGGATGCCGCGCCAACGTCCCCGTTCCCGAGCAGGGCACATCGACCAGAATGCGTTCGAATGCGCGATCGAAAGGCCGCGTGGATGGAAACGTGCCCGCTCCATCCAGAACGACGGTCTGCACATTTCGAACGCCAGCCTGTTCGAATCGTTCCTTCATCGCCCGCACGCGATTGGCATGAAGGTCCGCGGCAACGATGTGGCCGTTCGAACCAACCGCGCGCGAGAGCAGCAGAGTCTTGCCGCCCGGCGCCGCGCATAGGTCGAGCACAGAGTTGCCGGGATCGCCCGCCACAAGCCGCGCCACGGCCTGCGAAGCCTCATCCTGAATCACCACCCAACCGTGCCGCACCGCCTCGCTCGCGGACGGATTGCCGCCCTGCAATATCCATGCGTCGCGTAGCAATCGCCCCTGCTGAACGCTGCACCCTGCTTTCGAAAGAGAAGCCTTTGCCTCGTCGCTCCGCTGAGCGTCGAGCAGATACCCGGACAGGACAGGGACGCGATTGTTGGCCTGCAGCAGCCCGCGTGTCTTTTCTTCGCCGAAAGTTCGAATCCAGCGCTCCACCATCCAGGTAGGATGCGAATACTGAATACCCATTCGTTCTGCGAGAGGCATTTCCGCAGGCAGCAGCTGCGCCACGGCATCACAAATTGCAGAAAAAGTCGATTCAGTAGCACAGGCACTCTTGCCTGTGCGGTTTTGGGGATTTATGGCGACTCCGTGGCCCGAAGTTTGAGAAACCCGCACAGGCAGGAGTGCCTGTGCTGCTTTTTCCGCAGCCTGATCCGTCGGCGAATTTCCGACCAGCGGATCCTTGGCGGCCTTGCGCAGAATGGCATTCACCAAATTTGCCGCCGAGCGTTTGCGCGCCCGCTTCACCAGCTCCACCGATTCGTGTACAGCCGCATGCGCCGGAACGCGGTCCAAGAATAAAATTTGGTACATGCCCATGCGAAGCGCAATGCGCACCTCGGCGTCGCCCACATCCGCCGCCTTCTTCAAGTAGCGGTCAATCACAAAATCCAGCAGCCTCTGCCATCGCAAAACGCCCAGCGTCAATTCCGTGGCCAGCCCTGCGTCCTCGCTCTTCACCTTGTCGTCAAGCTCGGCGCGCAGCACGTCGTCCGCATACGCATTTTGTTTTGCAACGCGCAGCAGCACATCGAATGCAATCGTTCGCCCTTGTGAAATTGCCATGAACAAACATAAAACCACACTATGCCGAGGAAGGGAAATGCAGAGGGAGCATGGTCATTGGCCAGTTTCTGAGAAGATTTCTCGGGAATTGGGCCTTACCTCGAACTAGCACTGCATGGACAACCGTCATTGTGCCAGGGGAGCGAGAACACACCGGAGTGAAATAACAGATGTACGGAATCGCCCGACTTAACAGCGTTAAATGTCCGAGTATCGACTACAATTTCCACATTAACTCTCTCGCGGTTCAACGGAAGGCTCAGAACGATGAATTGACCGTGTCTTCTTAGAGGGTTAATGCCCTTGCTGAGCACTTGTGTTGTGATCTCTGTAGCCGGATTCCGATCAAAAAATCCGTTCAAGAAATCGTACGCCCCCGGATATAGAAACGTGGCCGCAACAAATACGATCAGGAATATAGAAAGAATCCAATATCGTGTGAGATGGTCCTGCAAGAGAAACACCCATCCTAGCGCGAGTACCAAGGAAATGGCCGGGACCATAAAAACTGACAAATGGTCTACCAGTGGAGGATACATGTCGTCGGCAAACACGATCCCAAAGAAGCACCCGAAGAGGGCAACTGGCAGAGCGATGCGGAACGTCACTTCAATCGCTTCGTCGCGAGCGATGCATTCATAGCAGCACTGATCGTCGTCGAAGGGATGACCACATTCGGAGCAAATTATCTGCACGCAGACACCTGGGATTTACCTGGGTTTTTCGCAGCCACCGATCTTCCCGGATATCAAAGGGCAAGCAACAGGGCGCCAACTTGTCAATGTGCCAATGGCGTGACGTGTGACTGCAAGAATTGCCGGATCGACAGTCGATCCATCTCGGTTAGCTGGGCAACCGGCAATATATGGATTTGTTTTCCCTCGGCCCTTTCCAGCAGTATGACTCGCTTTCCTTCGCGCCAACTCTTGAAACTCCTCCACGGTAGAAACCATGCCGCACCGTGCGGCCCTTCCGCTTGCAACCCATCATTGGTAAAGCTGATCAGGTCTGGGCGCATCGCGTTGATTTTTTCCAGTCGTTTCGAAGACGCTTGATGTCGCGAATAAAGCGAATACAGCAAGCATACGCAGTAGACAACAATCAGTGCCACGACCATCGTCCAGTTCGATCTGCGAATGTATCCCAGAGAGAACAGCACCAGCAGGACGGGCCCGTAGATAAAGACCCTGAAGTTATATGCCCCGCGGCCAGTCAATCTTTGCACGTCTTTCAGGTCAGCGTCGGTCAGCTTTTCGGTGAACGTCATGTTCCCTCACAGATACAGGTAGAGGGGGGGCCCGAAGAATATAGGCACGCTCAGTTCCGTCAATGGCTCGACGTAACTTATGATGAAAATGCTGGACTTGCGATAGCCGTCCCCGGAACCGTGAGCCCTTCTGTGCACGTTTAAGGAGAAAAGTTGGGTCCCTGATGGTCCCTGGATTTCCGACTAATACTCGCGTGTAGAGGTCGGCCGGGTGCCCCACCTTTATGAATTGTGCAGGCGTGTGGATTTTCGGGTTTAAATTCTCGTTCCTGTCTTCACTTCCCGCTGCTTCGGGAATCTAAACCCCCACTCTTTGAAGATCGCAAAGATTGGGGCGTGCTGCGCTCATGAAGGCTTGGTGCAACTCATGAGCTTCAACTAGAATGTTTTCAGTTGTCGCCGCCGCCCGTCGAGATTTGCTCGCCATTCTTCATAATCTTGCGAATGGCCATTGCGGGCGCGCCCGTCTTTAGCGCCGCACCACTCATGGTGACTTCGTCGCCCGGTTTGAACGTACTCTTCGTCCATCCCGCCCGAACAAGATGGTTGGGGCTGGTCAGTTCGCCCTGCCATTTCTCGATCTTTCCTGTAGAGGGATCCTTGACATCCATGTTGATGACGACGTGAGGATTGGTAAATTCAAAATCCGTGACCGTACCCGTAACCGTCGTCATTTTTGACGTATCGTAGGCCGCACCGCCATGATGTGCGAAGGTGACAACAGACAGAACCGGGAAGACGGTCGCCGCCACGAGAAACGCCTTCAATTTATTTCGCATGCGAACCTCCTTGTTTGGACCCGATTCTGGCACTCTTAGCTTTGTCCGTCAATCATTTCTGCGACCGTTGCGGAAATGCCGGGTGCCCCATCGTTATAAATTGCGCAATGGTGGCGATCATCGGATACAAATTCTCGATCCTGTCTTCACTTCCTGGCGCTTCGGGAATCTAAACCCGCACCCTTTGAAGATCGCAAAGGGTGCGGCACCCGCCCTCCCTTCACCCTTTCCCAGTGTTAACTTCTTCCTCCTCGAAATCGTTATAACAGTGAGATGTGAATGAGATTCGTTGGCGATCGAGCGTTCTCGAGCCAATCTCAGGAGGAAACATGATGGCAAGTCTGATTCCCATGGGGGCAAAAGTTGCGCCGTTTTTGTTCCAGGCTCTGCAAAGCAATCCCGGTGATGTACAGTCAGATCAACTTGGGCAGCAGATTGCGCTCGAAGCGGTAAGACATAGTCCGGCGAACGGGCCAGGAATACTCGTTCCCATTACTTTGTTTGCCATGGTTTTCGGTATCGTCTGGCTGAGGTGGCGGCAACAACAGGCGCGCCTCCATGCCAGGTCGGAATTTCAAAAGCAACTATCGGAAAAGTTCGCCACCGGGCGGGACTTCGCCGATTTCCTGGAAAGCAAGGCCAGCCAGCGGTTCCTCGAGTCGCTTTGGTCGCAGGGCACGCCATCCAAAGAAAAAACATTGCGGAACGGCATTGTTGTGGCGATGCTGGGGCTGGCGTGCTTTGGCTTGTCGTGGATGAAGAGAGGGTTTCTCGTTCCTGGCGTCTTGCTTTTGGCTCTCGGCGCGGGATTGCTGATCTCCTTCGCAATCTCGGATCGTCTGGCGAAGAATCGCACCCAGCCGGGCGAGTTGGGTCCGACGAACTTGCCGGTTGCTCGGAGTTAGGTCACGAATATTTATGGGCGATCATGATGCGGCCGAGCCCTGCTTAGACCCCGCGTTGGCGATGCGTGCATCGGCGATCGCTGAAAGAGCCCCAGTGCCTCAGCGCATGGATGAAGGCGCCTTTTGCTCCATCTTTGAGGAAATGGGCCCGCACCTCCGGTCCTACATTCGCAGAGTTTCGGGCGACGCGGCTCTGGCCGACGACATTCTCCAGGAGACGTTCTATCGGTTCCTTCGAGCCGATTTGCCCGCGATGGAAAAGTTTCAGATAAAAGCGTATCTCTATCGCACCGCCAGCTCTTTGATGTCAGATCATTGGCGGCGATTGAAACGGGAACGGCGCTGGAGTCTGGAGAGACTTTTCCGGCGCGAGACGGACGAAAAGACGGAACGCGGCGATGAGGTAATCAGCGTGTTCAGACAGCTCAAGTCGCAGGAGCAAACGCTTCTCTGGCTGGCCTATGTCGAGGGGTTTGACCATCGAGAAATTGCTGTGGCATTAGGCCTAAAGGAAAAGAGCGTCCGCGTGCTCCTGTTTCGCGCTCGAAAGAAAATTGCCGCAATGCTTGGCGAACAAGGTGCCGTCCCCAGGGAGGGAATATGAAGCAGGGAAAAAATTGTCCCCAGGAAGAAAAGGCGCTCAAAGCGGTTCGCACGGGGGCGTGGGAAGAAGATCTCTCGGCACATGTGGCTGCTTGCGAAGTTTGCCGAGGGATTGTCCAGGTATCGGGATGGATGAAGGCTCTGGCGGCGGGCCCCGAAGGAACACAAACATTGCGAGACGCGGAGCGGGTGTGGCTTCGAGCTCAACTTTCTGAAAAACAGGCAGAGGCTGAGCGGGCGCACAAAATTCTCGATTGGGGCGAGTTTATTTTTTCAATGCTTGCCGCCGCAGGTGTTTTGGGTTGGATTGGCTGGAATTGGGATGCAATCCAGACGCGGCTGTTACCCTCCGCGAATGGGTGGCAACAGCTCTGGATCACGTTGTCCTACATGGCCGGCGTCACGCCAATTCTGTCCACATTCGGCGTCGTGATTTTTTCACTGGTTGCAATTGTTCTGGCCTATCCGCTACTCGCGCGGGATTGATTGTGTGGGATACGAAGATGGTAGGCGTGAGGGAGAACTAAAATAAAATTGACTCAGATCCGATCGAACCCGACGCCAGGAGCGAGCCGAGCGCGGGTGCCCCATCCTTGCGAATTGTGCAAGGGTGGGGATTTTCGGCCATAAATTCTCGCTACCACCTTCGCTGCCTGCTGTTTCTTGAATCTAAACCCCCACCCTTCGAAGATCGCGAAGGGTGGGGCAACCAGTAAGGGCCATCGAGGATCGGAAGGAATACGATCCAGATCTAAACGAATCGTTCGGCAATCCCAATGCGCGCGCCATTTGCGAATTCGCGCGCGGTAATTTTCTTGCGTCCTTCGATTTGCACGGACTCCAATCGCAGCCGTGTTCCTTCTCCGCACTGAACGTAGATTTCCTTTGCGGAGGAAATAATTTCTCCGGGAGTAGTATCCGCTCGCGGTGGGCTTTGCGTTTCTGGACGGCCCCACACATGACAGGTTTGCCCGCGAAATGTTGTGTAGGTGCCAGGCCAGGGTGTAAAGGCTCTCATGCGATTGTAAATTTGCTGCGCGGTTTTCGTCCAGTCGATTCGCCCGTCTTCTTTTTTTAGAATCGGCGCGTAGGTGGCGTCTTTTTCGTCCTGCGGAGCGGGCGCAATTTCTCCGCGATCGAATCGAACCAGCGTCTCGACGATCAAATCCGCGCCGGCGGCGCTCATGCGCGCGGCCAGCTTGGGCGAAGTTTCATCTGGGCCGATCTGCACTTCGCGGCGCAGAAGCATTGGTCCGGTATCCATTCCGGCGTCAATTTGCATGGTGGTCAGGCCAGTGACTGTTTCGCCGTTGGCGACGGCCCAGTGGATAGGCGCGGCGCCTCGATAGCGCGGCAGCAGGGAGCCGTGCACGTTGATCCAGCTGAGGCGTGGAATTGTCAGCAGCCGTGCGGGAATAATTTGTCCGTAGGCAATGATCACCACGGCATCGGGCGCGACGCGCTTCAGAAATTCCTGCGAGGATTCGGACTTGATCGACTCAGGCTGGTAAACATGCAGGCCAAGTTCGAGGGCCGCTTCTTTTACGGGAGCGCTGCTGACGTGTCCGCCGCGGCCGCGCGGGCGGTCCGGCTGCGTGATGACCGCTTCGACAGAAAATTCCGGACGCTCCGCCAGCCGCCGCAGGGAGGGAACTGCAAATTCCGGCGTGCCACAAAAAACGATGCGCAGGGCGGCCATGGCGTTGAAGGGGAACTACCACTCGCCGGTCTTCCGCAATTTGCGGATCCGGCGCTTAATTAAATCTCGCTTGAGCATGCTGAGGTGGGTGAGAAACAACAGCCCGTCGAGATGATCGATCTCGTGGCAAAAGGCGCGGGCCAACAAACCCTCGCCGCGCATTTCATAAACTTCTCCCTTCACGTCTTGCGCGCGCACGGTCACATACGCGGGACGCAAAACGTTCCCACGAAAGCCGGGCAGCGAAAGGCACCCTTCCTCTTCGCGCTGGTCTCCCTCGACATGAATGATTTCGGGATTGGCCAGCACCAGCCGCGCCTCGGGTGTTTTTCCGACGCTCACGTCGATCACCGCCAGGCGCTTCGACAACCCAATCTGCGTGGCGGCCAGGCCCACGCCCTGCGCCACATACATGGACTCGAACATGTCCTCGCAAAGCTTGGCCAGCTCGTCGTCAAATTTTTCCACCGGCTTGGTCGGCGCTTCCAGCACCGCCTCCCCATATTTTGTAATCGGATAAATCATCTCAGAGGCTCACTCGATTCCTTGAATCCACAGATGAACACAGATCAACACTGATAAAAACAGATAAAAACTGATGAATGCAAGAGAACAATAAATTCTTTGATTTGTGTTTATCAGTGTTCATCTGTGTTTATCTGTGGATTAAAATTCCTTCAATTGCCGCAAGTAGCTGTCGAAATTGCGGCGCATCTCGCCGAGCGAATCGCCCCCAAATTTTTCTACCATCGCTTGCGCCAGCACCAGCGAAACCATGGCTTCGCCGACCACGCCGCCTGCGGGAACCACGCACACGTCGCTGCGTTCGTATGCGGCGGAGACGGGCTGCTTGGTGACCATGTCCACGGTGCCTAGCGGCGTTCGCAGCGTGGAAATCGGCTTCAAGTAGCCGCGCACGATGACGTCTTCGCCGTTGGTAATGCCGCCTTCAAGGCCCCCGGCGCGATTGGATGAACGAGTGAATCGCTTGCCGGCCGCATCGTACGCGATCTCGTCCATCACTTCTGAGCCGTAGGAAGTGGCCGCCGTGATTCCCGCGCCGATCTCCACGCCCTTCACGGCCTGAATGGACATCACCGCCTGAGCTAACCGCGCATCCAGTTTTTCGTCCCACTGCGCGTGTGAACCCAATCCCGTAACCACGTTGTGAGCCACGACTTCAAAAATTCCGCCCACGGTGTTTCCGGCGCGGTGCACCAGGTCCACTTCATTTTTCATTTGCGCTTCGGTCGCGGCGTCCACGCAACGCAGCGGCGAATCCAGATTTTCGCACACCGCCTGAATCTCGCTCCAGGCCACGGCGCGCGCCAGGCGCGCCTTGCCCACGGAGATCACATGGCTCAGCACTTCGCAATCCAGCCGGCGCAACAGCAGCTTGGCGATGGCGCCGGCAGCTACGCGCGCGGCTGTTTCCCGAGCCGATGCGCGCTCCAAAATATACCGAGCATCGTGCAAATTAAATTTCATGGAGCCGGCAAGATCTGCGTGCCCCGGACGCGGCGCGGTCAAGTGCCGCTCGGCGCTCTCCCCGTCAGGCAGCTTTTCAACCGGGAGCGACTTCTCCCAATTGGCCCAGTCGCGATTTTCGAGGCGCATGGCGATGGGCGCGCCAATGGTTTGCCCGTGGCGCACGCCGGAAAGAAATTCCACGCGGTCTTTTTCGATCTTCTGGCGCCCGCCGCGGCCATAGCCAAGCTGCCGCCGGTGCAGTTCGCGCTGCACGAACTCGAAGTCGATGGGCACACCCGCGGGCAAGCCGCTGATCCACGCGATCAGCGCCTGGCCGTGTGACTCTCCAGCAGTAACGAAGCGAATCATGGAAGGCTCGACATTCTATCGGACCGTGCAGGGCGCGTAAAGCATAAGTAGGACAGCCACTCTTGGCTGTCTGGTTTTGTGCTGCGGAGGGATTACCAACATATTGCGCCGCTCTCACGCGCGACGACGAATGCACGCGACTGGCTGCAGTTGATACATATCAAAACCAGACAGCCAAGAGTGGCTGTCCCACAAAATTCGCCATGCTTGACGTACTTTGCGGCGACCAGTACGCTGTTTCGGAAGACGATAGTGCTTGCGCCACACCTGACGGCGACCGATGGCCACCACCGACCCTAAACTCATTGAGCCTGCCACAATTACGGTAAGAGAGGCGCTTACGGATGGAGCCAAGCGCTGGGTCCTGCATTTGCAGGATTATTCGATACTTTCGGCCCGCTCGGTCTCCAATCTGTTCAGCCCTCCTTTTTATGTTACCGATGTCTTGGAGCAAATGGACATCATCGGCGTCGGGTCGCTGCCAATTGTGTTGCTGACCGGATTTTTTATCGGTGCCGTCATGGTGCTGCAAACTGCGGCGCAATTCGAGCGTTTTGGACAAACAGCGCTTACAGCGGACATCGTCTCGCTGGCCCTGGTGCGCGAATTGGGGCCTTCGATCACCGGCTTGCTGGTTACCGGCCGCAACGCATCGGGGATGGCTTCGGAATTGGGATCGATGGTGGTGACCGAGCAAGTGGACGCCATGCGCGCCATGGGCACGGACCCAATCCGCAAGCTGGTTACGCCGCGCATGGTGGCTACCGTTCTGATGTTGCCTCTTCTCACAGCCATGGCCGATTTTTTGGGATTGATTGGCGGCTATCTGGTTGCGCTGTTCACTCTGCGACTGGATTCCGTTTTGTATTGGACGCGCGCCATCGATATTTTGGATTTTTCCGACTTGATGCAGGGTCTTACTAAACCGCTCGTTTACGGCTTCATTTTGGCAACGGTAGGATGCTACCAGGGACTGACTGTGAAGGGCGGAACGCAGGGAGTCGGCCGGGCCACCACTCATGCCGTGGTCACCGCTTCGGTGTTCATACTGATCACGGACTTTTTCCTGACCAAGTTGATGCTGTATCTTGCTGGACACGTTTTCTAGTTATTGCAGCAATCCTCTGCGCGCGGCGTCCGTTTCCATCTATAATCGCGAGGATGAATGCGCCGCCGGTCATTTCGCCGTGTGCGCCCATCCTTTTCGCATGAGCGCGAGCCCATCTAGCGAACCCATTCTCTCCCTCAAAGACATCTGCATTGGTTTCGACAAAGGCAACGTGCTGGACGGCCTCTCGTTTTCCATGGCTCCGCAGGAAACCAAAGTTTTGATTGGAGAAAGCGGCTCCGGAAAAACGCTGGTTCTGAAATTGGCCGCGGGATTGATTCAGCCGGACTCGGGATCGGTGCTGATGCTGGGGCACGACCTGTGCTGCATGGGGGAAAAGGAATTGCTGGCTTTCCGGCGAAACATCGGATTCGTGTTTCAAGAGGGCGCCCTGTTCGACTCGCTTACCGTGGCCGATAACGTGGCCTACCCTTTGCGCGAGGAGCACATAGACGAAGAAGAAATTGAGCCGCGCGTGCGCGAATCCCTTCGCTTCGTGGAGATGGAAGATACGCTTGAGAAATTTCCTTCGGAGCTTTCCGGCGGCATGAGGCGGCGCGTTTCCATCGCCCGCGCCCTGGTGACGCGTCCTCACGTGGTGCTTTACGATTCTCCCACGGCGGGCCTCGATCCGGTGACGTCGCAAACAATCATCACGCTGATTCTGCGCTTGCGTGACACCCAAGGCGTCTCCTCTCTGCTGGCCACGCATCGTTTGCAGGACGCCTTTGGCCTGGCCAATTACCGATTTGACGGCCAGTCTGGCCGCGTGATGCACGTCCCGCAGAATGGCGCGTCTAGACCTGCCGGCGCGTTGACAACCTTTGTCGTGCTTCGCGACGGAAAAACTTATTTTGAGGGCACTCCCGCGCAGTTGGCGGATTCCCGTGATGAGTATTTACGCCGCTTTTTGTTGTAATGTTTAGGGCTGCGGAAATAGTAGCGAATTTTGTCATTCCGAGCGGAGCGAGGAATCTCTCTTTTTTTCATGGGCCGAAACCGAAGTGAGATTCCTCGCTCCGCTCGGAATGACAAAAGGTTGGAGCACTTTTTCCGCGGCCTGATTAGAATGCAGTGGGAGAATTCTTCGAGGAGGAGCAGCGATGGCGCAACACAAACAATTGACGTGGACCGATCTGCGAGTTGGATTGTTTGTCCTGGCAGGAGCCGTTTTGCTCACGGTGGTTATTTTTTACGTGACCGGCGGCAGCGGCTGGGGCCCTAAATATCGCCTGCGGGTATTTCTCCCCGAAGTCGATGGGCTGACCCTTGGTGCGGCTGTCCGCGTGGATGGTGTGGACGTTGGCAACGTGGAAAAAATTTCCATCGCTCTCCCCAAGCCCGGCGCGCCCACGTCCAAGGATCGCAACATTGAAGTCGACATGCGCCTCCAGAAAACGTTTCAAGACTACGTGCGCTCAGACTCCTCCGCGGGACTGGTCACCGAGGGACTGCTCGGCAATCAATACGTGGACATCGACCGCGGGTATGTAGGGCGCGTGCTGCAAAATGAAGACGAAATACCAGGCCGGCAAGAGACGGCGTTGAAAGAAGTCGTGGCGCGCAGCGCGGACCTGATGGACAGCCTCAGCCTGATCACCAAGCAAGCCAACGCCGTGCTGACGGATGTGCGTAGCGGCAAAGGGTCGCTCGGCAAGTTTATGGTCGATGAAACCGCGTATAACCACCTCAGCAGTTCGCTGGAAAATGTCGATCTGATGATGAAGGACATCCAGTCAGGCAAGGGAACTCTGGGAAAACTGGTCACCGACGATGAAATGTACAATCGTGTGAATTCCGTGGCGGGGCGCGTGGACAACGTGTTGGAGGCTGTGCAGAACCAGCAGGGCACGCTGGGAAAGCTGGTCTACGATCCGGGGATTCATGAGAGCGCCAAAAGGCTGATCGACAACAGCGACGCGCTGCTCTCCGATGTGCGCGCGGGAAAAGGCACTCTCGGAAAGCTGGCTACGGACGATTCCTTGTTCGTGCAATACAAACAGGCCGGCGAGAATTTGTCCAGCGCCACGGCCAAGATGAATTCCAATCAAAATACCATTGGGAAATTTTTTGACGATCCCAAATTCTATGACAACTTTACGGGGTTGGCGGGAGACACGCGCCTGCTCATTTCAGATTTTCGCAGCAATCCCAAGAAATTTTTGCACATAAAATTGTCTCTATTTTAGTACGGCTATCCTGCAACTGGAAGAAACCCCCGCCTCTAAAGAGGCGGGCTACAAATCTGCGCGTTCCCAGCCTCCGCTTTTCTCCTCTTTTCTCTGTGTCCTCTGTGTTAATGCATTTGACTTTTTGCGCCGTGGGCACACTTCAAAAGCCTTAACACAGAGGACACAGAGAAAAGAGGAGAAAAGCGGAGGAAGCGTTTCAACCCTGTCGCGTTGCATTTAGTGCGACTGCAAGTCGGGCAGAAGGAAGATGGCGTGGAAGGCGGCGACGAGAGTCATGATGGCTCCGGCAAGGAAGATTCCGCCGGGGGAAATACCTTCCCGCGAGGATAACTCGTAATAAACTCCCGCTGCGAGGAAAACTCCCACAAAGGTCAGTAGATTCGCTGCCGCAATCACGCCGCCTTTTTCTTCGCGCTTGGGACGGTGCTGGATGAGGGCATTGAGAGGCACCGCGTAGAAACCGCCAAACAGTCCCAGCAAACAAAGATCCGCGCGCACCGGCCAAATCCCAAGGCCGTGCCGCGAAACCAGAAAACCGAACAGGGTCATTCCGATTGCGCCAATGGGGACCAGCCGGGTCTCGATTTTTCCGCGCGAAAGATATCCCGCGGCCAGGCTGCCCACGCCGATGCCGATTCCTACCGCAGCTTGCAGATAGCTGATCTGCGACTCGTCCACGTGCAGCACGTCGTGGCCATAGACAACAATTACAAATTGCAGCAGCGCCGCCAGAAACCACAGATACGTATTGCCCACCACGGCCCAGGCCAAAACACGATCCGCTGAGATCAGCCGAAGCTGCCCGCCAAGATCGCCAAGGGGATTGACTCGAAATTTTCTGGCGGGATTTGCGGCGGGCACGCGCGATATTCCGAGACTGGAAAGCAGGCCGATCATGGTTAGCCCAAGAAGAATTATTCCAGACCAAAAATGGCGGCCGCGAAACGCGTCGGCCAAATAGCCCGCGCCCATCACCGCCGTGATGGATGCAATAAATGTGCCCAGTTCAATTACGCCGTTTCCCCAGGAGAGTTTATTTTCGGGAAGCAACTCGGGCAGGAGACCATACTTCGAGGGGCCGAAGAGCGCGCCCTGCGTGCTGATCAGAAAAACGGCGGCGGTCTCCATGGGCAAATTTCCCGCGGCGAGCGCGGCCGTGGCAAAAAGTCCCACACCAATTTCAAAGAATTTTGTTCCTATGGTAACGCTACGCTTGCTGTAACGGTCGGCAAAGTATCCTCCCGCCAGCGAAAAGAAAATGAAAGGAATGGCGAACAGCGCGCCTACCAGCAGAATGAAGCGGTCGCGCACCGCGGAAGGGAAGTTGCGTTCCACGATGAGGTAGATGACCAGAAACTTCAACGCATTGTCGTTGAACGCACCCTGGAACTGCGTGGCAATCAGGCTCCAGAATCCGAGGCGCCAATCCGCCGGGTGAGCATGCGGCCCGGCGTTCAATTCGCCCGTTGGCAGGGATTCCACGTGTGTTGCTGTCGCGTCGTTGGGGGCAGCGGACATAAGGTTGCGCGAGGCACCGCCGCTTGAATCGCGGAGCCCTTGCATGATTAGAAGTGTAGACAGGGAGCGTCCAGCGAGCAAGGCTTTGGCAAGCGCGCCGTGTCGTGTAGAATCTATTGCAAGCCCGAGTGGCGGAACTGGCAGACGCGCTGGACTCAAAATCCAGTGGCCGCAAGGCCGTGATGGTTCGACTCCATTCTCGGGCACCAAATTTTCTTTCAGCTATTTTTGAATGCTTGAAAATCAATACTTGCTGCGAGCCTGAACGTGCCGGAAATATTCATCGTGAGCATGCCAGTCCGCCTCGACGGACAATTTTACTTCCGGAAAGAGGTTTTCAAATGAGGATCGCTCGAATTGCTGCACTGGCTGTGCTTGTAGCCGCGCCGCTTGTCGCTTACGCGCAGATGCCCGCGGCCAAGCCTTCGGAGAAGAATGACAAGGCTGCGCAGGAAGTGATCGACTTCAGAAACAAATACATTGAGGCCGAAGAGAACCGCGACGTTGCCTATCTCGATAAAATGTTGGCCGACGATTTCTTTGCCCTCAATCCACAAGGCAAATTGTTGGATAAGGCCGGGCAGCTGGCAAACTTGAAGCGGCCCGACCGCACGCTCAAAGTTTCCAACGCGCGAGACACGCATGTTCAATTTTACGCAAACGGAGCTGTGGCTGTATTGACCGAGCACGTGACCGTGGATGGCCGCGACAAGGGCGTGCCCTTCGGCGGGGAATTGAGATTCCTGCGCGTCTTCGCCAAACAGAACGGAAGTTGGAAGGTAGTGCTGGCGCAGAGCTCTCCCATGCCGGATCAGCCCGCTGCCGCGAAGTAGATTTAATTTTCCCGCTCGATTTGTGTGGCATAGGCTTCAGCCTGTGCGGGTTTTAATCCTTGCAAGGCCTAAAGTCGCACAGGCTGAAGCCTATGCCACGAAAATCACCCGCCTGCCGCCACACGAAATCCGTAATCCGCATATTTCAATTCCGGGGGAATGCTGGAGCGCGCCGCGGTGCGCGTGACTTTGATGTGATGCCGCCACGAACCTCCTCGCGACGCACGTCTGCTGCTGGCAGGCGGCCCTTGCGGGTTTCTTTCGGCGGACACTGCGTAGTAGGCGGCGTCATACCAATCCGCGCACCATTCGTGCACGTTGTCACCAAGGTTGTAGAGGCCATAAGCGTTCGGCGCGTACAATCCCACCGGTTCAGGACCTGATTTCCAACGGCTGGCATACTCTGGAATCTCTTCGGGCGAACAGTTTCCCCACGGAAATGCTTCGCCTTCCACGCCGCCGCGCGCGGCGCGTTCCCACTCGGCTTCCGTAGGAAGACGGTAGTGTTTGCCACTGCCGCGGCTCAGCCACTGGCAATACGCGACCGCATCGAACCACGACACGGCAACCACTGGCTGCGCGGGATCCGAAAAATCATCATCGTTCCAGAGCGCAGGCGGCGGGTGGCTGGCGTGCTGCAGGAAGCGTGAGTACTCCGCGTTGGTTGTCTGAAACGCGGCCAGCTCAAAAGAATCGACCCACACCCGATGCGCCGGCTTTTCATCGTCGCGGCCGGCATCGCAGCCCATCAGAAAATATCCTTCAGGGATGCAGCGCATCGCCGGCTCCGCAAGAAGTGTGCCACGAAATTCCGGGGTAGCCATTTGCGCGAGGCCTCAGCGGTATCCGGCGGTGGAGCGCCGTTCCCAGGAAAGTTCTTCCAGAAGTTTTTCGGCGGAAGGATTTCCTTCCGGCCGCATGGTGAGCTTCGATTGAATGCGCCGCACGATGCCCGCCGCAGTGTCATAGCGCACGCCGGCGTCGAGCGCGGCTCTGCGGCTGAGAAACGTTTCCACCAGCGCAAATTCCTCGGGCGTCAAGCGGTTGGCTCCATATTGGTGAGTGGACGCGTGCTCTGGCGCGTCCCACTGCGGAGCCACGGTCTCAAACGGCTTCTCGTGAACCACCACCGTGCCCGCCACGTAATCGCCCAGGCGCTTGCTCTGCGGGCTGATCCACGCGCACAGCACACCGATCCCATATGCCACCGGCAATTGATCGAAGAGGCGCAAGAGATTGCGTCCCACCGCGTCAATCGGCGTGATGGGCTGTCCGGAATCCTTGATCACTCGGATGTGCGTCAGTCGCTTGCCCGGCGTCTGCCCGTTCCAGATCGATTCGAACAACATGAAATACCCATACATTAGAAGAAAGATAGCGAAGATGAAAATGGCGGCAATCCAGGGGCCGGCCGCGGAAGGGATATTGCGAAAGGCCCCACGAAAACCAAAGCCCACGCCAAGAAAAAGCAATCCCATGACGATAATGACCGCGATCTGAATCAGCGTGTCGATCAGCACAGCCAGGAACCTGCTGCCAATGCCCGCAAGCGGAAATTCGATCGATGTCTGCTCGGGCGTTTCGATGATAAGCTTTTCGCCAGCGGCGGGATCGTACGCGGATGGATCTGTTGGGCTCGAGAACATAGATGATTTCCACTCGTTGGCTCGCGAAACGCAAACAGCACTGGCAGCGCCTGGAGCAGCTTGTGGACCGCTCCGGGCGGCGCGGCGTGGCGACCCTCGACCATGGCGAACTGCAGGAACTGGGCCTATTGTACCGCCAAACGGCCTCCGACCTTGCGACGGTCCGCGAGGATATCACGAGCCGTCCGTTTACGTCCTACCTCAATCAGCTGCTGGCCCGCGCGCACAATCTGATCTACATGGGCAGGCGGCCGGACTGGGGCGGCATTGTGCGCTTTTACAGGGAAGCCTATCCGCGCATTTTCCGCGAAACGTTTTCGCTGGTGCTGCTAGCGGCCCTGGTGTTCGCCGCGGGAGGAATCGCGGGCGCGGTTGTCACTTTGCGCGATCCGGGATTCGCGCACCAAATCCTGGGCCCGCAGATGATCGAAACCATTGAGAAGCGCGAAATGTGGACGCATTCCATTCTGGCAATAAAACCCCTGGCCTCGTCCGAAATTATGACCAACAACATCACCGTGGGATTCGCCATGTTCGCCGCTGGAATTACGGCCGGACTGGGCACGCTGTGGATGCTGATTACCAATGGACTATTGATGGGAGTGCTGGCCGTGGCCACCGCGCGCGCGGGCATGGCGCTGCAACTGTGGGATTTCGTCGCCGCGCACGGCGCGCTGGAGCTGCCGGCCATCTTCATTGCAGCGGGTGCGGGGCTTGCGATTGCGCGCGGCCTGCTGTTTCCGGGAATCCTGCCGCGCAAGGAGTCGCTGCGGTTGGCCGGGAGTCAGGGAGCAAAACTTTTGCTGGGAACGATTCCGCTGCTGGTCGTGGCCGGAGTGATTGAGGCCTTCGTTTCGCCGGTAAGAATCCCGACGCCGCTGAAGTTTTTGCTTTCCGCCGTGCTGTTTGTGTCGCTGGCTCTGTATTTGTCCAGTGGAAGGAAAAGCGCAGGCAAATCCGGAGAATTGGCGGCGTAGCAGGGGAGTTCTCACGGACGAATTAATAACCCGCAATCCGAAAAGAAATTTCAAATTTAAAATTTCAGATTTCAGATCTGAAACGTCAGAATTGAAATTTCAAATTTAAACTTTCAAATGAAACCTTTGCAACCCGGCAAGTTTCATTCCAAATCTGGAATCTTGAATCTGGAATTTCTAATTTGAAATTTCAAATCAGAAATTTGAAATTCCGAATCGCCGCACACGAATCACAAATCACCAGTCACCTGCCACCCACAACCTGCCCCCTGCCACCTGCAACCCGCCACCTCAAATCAAGCTGCGATCCTTAATATCGAGATACTGATTGACCAGCGCGGCAGTCAGCGCGCCGGGCATGAGTTCCATGGCCAGCACGCCGCGCTGCCGCAGCCGCCGCAGCAGGAGCTCGCGCCGCTGCACGATCTCTATGGCCGCAATGTAACGAAACATATCTTCCTCGGAGTCGGGACGCCGGGCCACGCGCTCGTTCAAGTCTGGCTGGCCGATGGCGGCGAACAGCAACAGGTGCCGGCGCGTCATCTGCAGAGCGTATTCCACGACGTCGGGTGTGCCCGCGGTTTCGGCCAGATCGGTGATCCACACGATCAAGCTGCGGCGGTGCTGCGCGGAGAGCAGCTCGTTCGCCGCGCGGCCATGATCAGCCTCGTACGGCTCGGAATGCACCAGCGCGAGCGACTCCACGATAGAACGCAAGTGCAGCGCGCCGCGCCCGGCATTTCGATTCTGCTGAATCTCGCGCCCGTAGGCCAGCAAGCCCACGCGATCGCCGGAATGCATGGCCACTTGCGCCAGCGCCAGCGCGGCGTCCACGGCGTAGTCCAGTTTCGACAATCGCAGCGACGCGCCATCGCGAATGATTTGCTCGCGCAGCAACCTTCCGGCATCCAGCACAATCCACACCGTCTGGCTGCGCTCCACTTGAAACACGCGGGTAATAATTTTCGAGCGCCGCGCCGTGGCCGTCCAGCTGATGTTGCGAAATTCATCGCCGGTGCGGTATTCGCGCAAGCTTTCAAATTCGCGCCCCTGCCCGCGCGATCGTCTGCGCCGCCGCTCCATGGACACCTGGCGCGTGCGGATCAGATACAGCGTCTGCTGCTTGGCCTGTTCTAGATTGGGCAGCACGCGCACCATGGCCTCGGTGTCGGCCACGGCCCAGCGCTCCGCCAGGCGCATGGCGCTTTGGTAGCGCACAAATAATTTGCCGATGGAGAGGTCGCCGCGCTGCGCGGGAAGAATTTCGTATTCAGCGCCGGCTGTTCCGCCTGCCGGAGCGTCCAGTTCGAGCACCGGCGGCTCGCGGCGCAGCGCGCGCGACGTTTCATCCGTCACGCGGACGAAGACAGCGTGGCGGCTGAAGTTGCGCAATTCCACGCGCACTTTAGTGCGCACTCCGAGCGAGGGCGGCGAATGCCACACGCGTTGCAATTCCAGATCGCCGGGTTTTGCAAGCCGCAGCAAATCCTGCAACCACAACAGCAAAAACAATCCGTCCCAAAGAAACATTCCAGCGATCAATCGCGGCGACCACGCAGCCGGCACAATCCAAACCAGTCCGACGAGCAGCGCTACAAAAAACCGTGTGCCGAAGCCGATTCGGAAGCGCCCCAGCGAATGCGCGCGCGCGCCCGCCACAGGCGGAATAAAAGTTGCCGCAGAACTCACTTGGGAACCTCGACCGCGGATAAAATATCCGCAATCACGGAATCCGCCGTGACGCCCTCGAGGTCGGCCTCCGGCTTGAGCAGCAGGCGATGCCGCAGCACGGCGGGCGCGGCGGCCTTGATGTCGTCAGGAATCAAATAGTCGCGGCCATCCATTCCGGCCAGCGCGCGGGCCACAAAAAATAGCCCGATCGACGCGCGTGGACTTGCTCCGAGGGAAAGCGCGGGCCAGTCGCGAGTGCGGCGAATCACCGAAACAAGATATTGATACAGCGCGGGCTCCACGCGCACTTGAGCAATTTCGGCGCGCGCCGCGGCCAACAGAGCCGGGTCGATGGGTTCGAGCGGAGATTGCTCGATGAGATGCGGATCGCTCAGAGTTTCGAAGCGTTTCAAAATTGCGGCTTCCTCTTCCGCGCTGGGATAGTCGATGCGAATTTTCATCAGGAAGCGGTCCAGTTGCGCCTCGGGCAGCGGATAGGTTCCCTCAAATTCCACCGGATTTTGTGTGGCGAATACGGTGAAGTGCGGGCCCAGCGGATAGCGAACGCCGTCGATGGTCGCTTGCCGCTCTTCCATCGACTCCAGGAGCGCGGCCTGCGTGCGCGCGGTGGTGCGGTTAATTTCATCCACCAGCAGCAAGTCCGTGAAGATGGGGCCGCGATGCAGCGTGAACGCGCTGGTGGCCAGGTTGAAGACGTTGGTGCCGATGATGTCCGCAGGCATCAAGTCCGCCGTGCACTGGATGCGCTGGAATCCCAGCGCGCAGATTCGCGCCAGCGTTTTGACCGTGAGCGTTTTGGCCAGTCCGGGCACGCCTTCGACCAGGGCGTGGCCGCCGCAGGCCAGCACGATCAACAGCTGGTCCACAGTCTCCTGTTGCCCGACGATCACTTTCGATAGCTCGGTGCGAATATGGGTGGTGAGTCGTGCCAGATTTTCCACTTAGTGTTTCTCCTGGTTGAGTCGGGTCTTGAGCCCGAACAAGACTTCGTAGTGTTCCAGCGCCTGCACAATTTTCAGCGCCTCTGAGCTGGAAACGTCGCGCTCGTGGGAGGTTCTTTCAGCGCGCTGCAAAGTGTCCATCAGCCCTGGCTGCTTCCAACCCAGCCGTTCGCGAACCGCGGCATCCAGTTGGGCGTTGGAAATCGACGGCGCAAGCGCGAGGCGACGCACCAGCTGCATGCGGAATCGCTGGTAAGCCACGCGAACCGCAGCCGAACCTGCATTTGCCCGGCGATACAAATCACCGAGCGTATCCACAAATTCCAATGGTGAAAGCCGCGATACGACGGCCGGGGCATAGAGCGGCCCGCTCCGGCGCGCGAACGCCAACAAAACAAAGACCGCCACCAGCGCCAATTGAAAGGCCGCCCACGGCACGGTCGTCTCCCGGAAATAGTCCCACAGCGATCCACGATAGCCGTGAAAATATTCGTCCCACAGGACCGTCGTATCGGCGGGACTCGCCCCAGGCTTGAGCGCCTGAATGCAGCCCAGAAAAAATGGCAAATTTCCGTCGCGCGTAATTCCTGAGTTCGTGAGAGGCGTGGGCGCGGCCCACCACAGAATGCGCCCTTTTTCGAGCCGCCAGGTTACCACCACGGGCGCGTCCGGCTTGCCGTACAAAGGGACTTGAGCGCCATCGGTGGAAACCCAGCGATTGCGGGCAAGCATGGTGATTTTCGATGAGCTTTGCGTGAAAGGGCTTGCAGCGACGGCCGGATATATTTCTTCTTTGGGATTCGAGGCGTCAGGAAAAGAAGGCGGCTCCACGGCGCCGCTCTCCAGAAACAAAAAAGGAAAATTTCCGGCGTAAATAATCCAGCCGCCGGAGCGCACAAATCGCAGCAGGTCTTCGCGCTCTTTCTTGTCTGGAAAATTAAACGGGCCCGCAAGAATCAGAATTTTCCCTTGCGCATCGGAAGGCAATTCGCTGGGCGGGCTTTCCCATCGCGTCGATTGATAGCCGAGCTGTTGCAGCAGCAGGTAAGCGGCCTGCGCGCCGTTCGTCGTTGTCGAATAGGTGCTGGGAATCCCCTGGCCCTCCTGCTCGTCTTTGGGAGGAGCGAGCGCCACGGTCGCGGCGATCATCAGAATCAGAATCGTCGAGGCGATCAACAGGAGTTTGCGGTCGCCCGGATCTAGGGTAGATGGCATCCCAAAGTCTCCAGTTCGGCGAGGGAATCGCGAAAGTCGGCCTCGCCTGCGATCTGATATCCGTACCATGTTTTTTCCAGCCGAGAAGTGAGCATCGAGAGCGCCTGCTGCCGCGCTGCAAGCGTCTCCGGCGCGATCCGCGTGGCTTTGCCGTGCGCACGAAGATATTCGCGCGGAGTTCTGGCGCGGTCGGGAGAAATCGCACCGAGATCCTGAAGGCGCGCGATGCCCGCCCAATATGCGCAGTGGATGGCGAAACGGTAGTCGCCATGCGCGGCCGCATCGCGCGAAGCGAAAACCCACTCTTGCCAGGATCGCAGCGGGATGGCCGCGGCCTGCAAGGCCATTTCCTCGCCCCGGGCGCTGCGAACCCAGCGGCGAAAAATCATGGTGGCGATAAAAATGGCCGAGGCGCAAATGCCAATCCACAGCAGAGCGTAGCCCAAAGACCCCTGGCCGCCGATTCCGCGAAGGATGCTGCCCAGCGCGTTGTCCAGCAATTCGTCAATGCGGGTGCGAAATTTGTCCCACCGGGATTCTTTTTGGGTGTGCGTGTATTCGGAGCGGCTTAATATGGCCTGCAGTTTGCTGCGCGCGGAATCCGTCGATGGGGCAGGAAGCCCGGAAAGCGAGGCAGTTTCGGCGGCCAGCGAATCCAGATAGTCGCGCGCCTGATTTAATTGCTGCCTGCGGAGCTCAGGCTGTTTTTCCGCCTTCTCTAATTGAGAGGCCAGCAAATCGCTGGGCACGTTGTAGCGCTGCCCGCCGGCATCGACATTCCACGCTTCCGGCAGCGATTCGCGATACGCGCGAATTGTTTCCGTCGACGAACGGGTCGTTCCCAGGTTGTCCTTCAGCCGTCCCAATTCCTTGACGAAAGATTGCGAATCGCAAACAGGATTTGTGGAAGATTGCGGCGCAACCTGCGCCGCCCATGCTGCTCCGGCCGGAACAACGATCAGCGCGAGCAGAAATACCGCAAAAATCCGCGGCCAGATTCTGTAGCGCCCGCAAAACAATTCACCACTTGGTAAAGGAAAATTCCTCGCCGAAAGGGAATTGGCGCGATCGATTCGTTCAGGAGGCATCGCGTCCAAACATGGAGGGCACACCGCCCGTGATGGGAGGCGCTGCAGGGTCGACGCCAACTGCCTGCATCATCATTTGCAGGTCGAAGGCTTCCTTGCGTACGCGCAGATCATAATAGAACAATGCGAAGGCAATGCTGTGCACGGGAGCAACCAGAATGCCGCCAAGAATATTTCCCGTTTGCGCCAGCACCGTCCATAAAATCGCAAGATGCGTTTGTCTGGCGCTGACTGCCAGGAGCATAAAGAACGGAATCTGAATCATCAGGCCGACCCCATAAGTCAACGCCAGCGCAAGCATGTAGATGAGCGCGGCGCGTCCTGCAAAATTTTTGGTGAGGTCGAAACTTCGCCGTATGGCGTCGCCGGGGCCTTGGTCTTCAATCAATGCGGCCGCCGTGGCCACCGGGACGCGGCACATCAGGTAAAGGCCGGGGATGATCAGTGCGATAAAACCGGCAATTAAGATCAGTCCGGTTATGGTCACTACGCCGAAAATCACTCCGGCTTTTCCGCGCACCAGTCGATAGGACTCTTGAATGGTCGGACGACGGCCGGCGTAAATTTCGGATACGGCGAAAACGGAAGCGCCCGCGGAATACAGAAACGCGGCGGATACGCCAAAGAGAATGACAACCAGCAAAAGCACGCCCACAATTCCGCCGGCCACCTGCGCCGAAAATGGCAATGACCCGCGCCCGGGAATTGCGTAAATTACCAGCCCCACCAGCAGGGCTACGGACAGAAAAAGCGCATAGGGAATGGCCGCAATGCCCACGAATGTCAGGAAGTGCCGGCGGTACATAAAAAATGTGCGGTCCAGCAATTCACCAAGGCTGAGTGGTCGGAGTTCGAGCGCGGCCATGGGGCCTCCTGGCGCCCGATGGCGCGAAGTGTGTGTACTCTATCAAGAGTTGTGACTGGTGACTAGTGACGGGTCGGAGGTTACAGGTGGCAGGTTACAGGTGGCAGGTGATTGGTGACCCGTAGATTTTGATTCGCAAATCTTGAAGACGCTATCGTGCCAATCGCGCACATGTGACAATGCCCGCGAAGTTTTCACCTGCCACCTGCCACCCGCAACCTGTCACCTGTCCCTATTACGAATCACTAATCACGATTCACAGTAACCAAAGAAACCACTTGCGCATGCATGCTTCACTGCGTAAGATACCGCCGGGTCAAGAAGGTGTGGAGCCCGTGCCAAAAGAGAAACCTAAAGTAAATATCGGCGAAGTAATCCGAAGTTACCGCGGACAGCGCGGGCTATCACAAGGGGATATCGAGCGGCGCACTGGGTTGTTGCGCTGCTATCTTTCTCGTGTGGAGAACGGCCATACCGTGCCTTCTCTGGAAACCCTCGCCAAAATTGTCGAAGCCATGGAAATCGCTCTGGCCGACTTTTTTCCGGGCGCGGAAACGCCGCGCGACCGGGACACCCAAAAAATGCTGGGCGAATTGTCCGAGGACGAAATTCGCTTCCTATCGGAAATCAAGAAATACAGCACCACGCTCTCCGACGGCGACAAGCGCCTGGTGCTGGCCATGATTCGCAAAATGGCCACGGTCATTCCTCCGCCCGTGCGCAAGGTTGCAACGCGCCGCGCTGCTTACTAGGCAGCAATCCTCACAACATCCTGCAGTAAAATTTCGCATTGCGTGGCGCGGGCTTCAGCCTGCGGGGGTTAGTCCATGCAAGGCCAAAAAACCGCAGGCTGAAGCCCGCGCCACTTAAACCCTATGAAGCTTTCTGTGTGTTTTTGCGTGCTTAGTTAGAGGCAGGCATTCCCGTTGCGTTGGCAACAAACCGGGCGTGCTCCACGATCACGTGGAACACCCGGCCTCGCCCGATCAGCTGCTCTCCGCTGCGCGCTTCCACTTCAAAAATCAGGCGCCGCCCGTTGATTTCCGCGAGGCGCGAGACGGCAATCACCGTGGCCCCCGCGGGCACTGGCCTGATGTGATCTACTTCGATACGTACGCCAACAGTAATTGATCCGGGCGGCAGGGCCGGCTTGATGGCATGGGAACAGGCAATCTCCATCATTGCAATCATGGCGGGAGTGGTAAAAACGGCCGGCCAGCTGGGGTCCACATGGGAAAGCGTCCATTCCTGGGACACAATCCGCTCGCAAAAGCCCTCCATGCCCAGCTCGATCTTGGCACGAGCGCCTTGCGTCACTGCAAATTCTCCGACCCGGCGGCCGAAGCATTCTTGGCCATGGCTGGCTGGCTCTTCATGAGGCTGCCCACCACTTCGGTGAGCGTGGTGCCGCATTGCGCCCACAGGCGGCGCTTCAAGCTGCAATAATCCTGTGAGCCGGCGAACACGTCGGCCATCAGCGCGCGGAAAGTGGGGCTGCGCTCGATGAACTGGATCATGCGCGTGGCCACCGCTCCTCCAAGAAAGTGTCCGCTGTAAAAACGTCGCGCGATGCGCGTTGCGAATTCCAAATCGGTGGAAAACGCTCTGCGAATGCGCGCCGGGTACTCGGAGGCCTTGCTCGCGATCAGCGACTCCGCCAGCAATTCGCCGGAGCGCAGCGCATAGTACAATCCCTCGCCGGTAATGGGATCGACCCACGCCGCGGCATCGCCCACCAGCGCCCAATTTCGCCCTACCACGCGGCGCGACGAAAGCGTCTGCTGCTGCGGCGAAGGCAGAACGTGGCTGTAGAAGCGGGCGCCCTCGCGCGTAATTTTCTCGCTGTCCATGAAAGCATGCAGGTGGCGGCGCAATTCCTGGCTGGTGTGTTTGGACATGCTGCCGCAAATTCCAACGGAAAGATGATCGCAGCGCGGGAAGGACCAGAGATAGCCCTCAAAGCGGCTGAGAAATTTGACGCTGATACCTTCGGCCTGCGCCGGCACAAAATATCCCAGCGTCATTTCCAAGTCCTTGCGCGCCAGCGGGCTGGTGCCCGGAAGAAGGGAATTGCGCGCTCCCGCAGCGACCACCACAAAATCAGCCTGCACGCGCGAGTCGCCAATCATCATTGTGGCGCGCTCGCCGGAGACATCCATTTGACTCACGCGCGAACGCACCACGCGGCATCCGGCGGCTTCGGCGCGATCCAGCAGAAGCCCGTTCAACACCGTCCGCGAATAAATAACAATCGGCTGGTCCAACGCCAAGAGGGCGCGGTGCCCTTTGCTGGAAATCAGTTCCACGCTGCGAATTAATTTTTTGGGATGAGGGCCGTTCAGCAGAAAGGGATAGGCTCGAATTGCTTTGTGCGTGAGGCCGCCGCCGCAGGGCTTTTCCCAGGCCAGGTGCTCATCGTAAATCGTGACCTTATGGCCGGAACGAGCCAGTCGTTCTCCGCACATGGCGCCGGCCGGCCCTCCACCCACGATCGCAATATCACTCATGCTGATGCCTCTATAAGAAAGGGCAGAGCCTGGCACGGAACCCGGCGCTGGTAAGAAAGGTCCAATTTTGCGAGGGGAAACGTCCCGCAGATGGGAACCTAGGCGAGAGTATAGCAGAAAAGTTCCGGCAAGGACTCGCGCCGCAAAAAGAGCGTTTCGAGAATCACGTTGCCAATTTTTTGCAGCGCTGCGAAGTGTTGGAATTCTCCGAGTCCCGGAGGGACGACATACCATAGCCCACCGTGAAACGGTGGGTTACAAATCGGGAATAAGGGTAGCCCCGTAGGGGCGGCACAGTCGTTCGGAGCCGTGTGTCGCCCCTACGGGGCGGATCCGGCTGGCGTACCACATTCCCACCAATCACGTGGTGGGCAACATTGTTTCGTCCCTAACGGGACTCGCAATTCGAAGTGACCGGCAAAATGTAGTGAGCGATTCACGGTTCCGAGAGATCGATTCCTAGTGGTTTGGAATTTCCACGGCTGCCGTGATCACGCACACCCAGAGCAAAATCTCGGCAAGGCCCGCAAATTTTGCGATGCCCGGAGTATTTTCGGTGGCGCCCCAATCGCGCGCCTTCCATTGCACAAAGATATGCGTGAGCAAAGCCAGCGGAACGAAGAGGCCGAGCTTCCATTGAAAGGCGATATTGAGGATAAATGTCGACGCAGTCGAGGAAAACAAAAGAAAGCCGCCGAGCACCACAACGCAGAAACCGATCCAATTCCAGGCGAACAGATCGTCGCGAAGCTGCGCGGCTGTTTCGCGCTTCTTGCCCACGCCCAGCAGGCGCAAGTCCAGGGCCAGATTTGTCCCCAGCCAGATGGACAGACCCGTGAAATGAACCAGCTGTGTGAATGGATAGGCCCACAGCGATGTGCGGACTCCGATGCCCCACGGAGTTCCCTCCAGCCATTTCGCGAAACTCATCAGTAGACCGAACATAGGTCGCGTCCTCTTTTCTCTGTAGCGCCCGCCTTAAGGCGGGCACTTTAATTCCTGGCAGATGCTCGCCTGAAGGCGAGCGCTACATGGCCTTGCTCCGGGCTTTCATTCCGTCGCCGATGTGGCGGCTCCCGGCGCTGTGCTGGTATTTATCCCAGGCCTTCCATTGCAGGAATTTCCGATGCGCTCAAGATGGTTAGAATCCAAAGCAACAGGGCAATCGCCGCGATCACTTTGGCCGATGTTGGAATCTCCGACAATGCTGTCCACTTTGGAATGCCGCGCTGCACCAGAACGGCGAACACGATGGAGAGAATGATCATCACCAGCTTCACGTGAAATACGGGATCTGGCGCCCAGTCCCCGGCATCGGCCGTGAACATGAGAAAGCCGGAAATGAGGGCCACTACTAGGCCCGTCCACGCCCAGGGGAAAAGTTGCGCAGATAGTTCGCCCAGATTTCTTTTGCGAGCCGCGACGCCCATCACTCGCAGGTCCACCACCGCCATCGAACCGATAAACCAAAACATGGTCAGGTAATGAACCACGGAAACGCTTGCATACATCCAGCCAGTGGTGCTGAATGTTCGTACCCATGCCGTTTGTTCCAGTGCTTCCCACATCGTGCAGCCTCCTGATTAAATGCTGTGCCACATTTCATCTACAAACTTGCGCTGTTCCAGCGAATGAGTAGACGCAAGTAGACCTTGTTCCGTTGCCACCCAAACTGAAAAGAACCTCATGTCGAAGCAGCGTGAGCATTCGTATCACGGGTCACAAATGCAATGCAAATTCTGATGCCCTGATAGTGTCCGTCCGATTTCCCTTCAATTCTTTAGCCCGAGCAACCGGATGCCACGCTATCGATCTTCATGGCAGCAGACAAGCTATCTTTTGGCCATATTACGGCCCACCCAAAACAGTTTGCACTTCCATATCACAGGCGCGCTCTGGCCCGCAATGCAAATTCGCACAACAAGCGTGCAGGCCGGCGGTGTACGGAAAAAAGTCCCCCATCATTTTGTCATTCTGAGCGAAGCGAAGAATCTCTCCGGCTCTTCATCAGGCTAATTCACAGCGCTTTGGAGCAGCAAAAATAACTGCCTTCATTGGCTACACGCACTTCGAAGAGAGGGCCGGAGATTTCTGTGGCATAGGCTTCAGCCTGTGCGGTTTTAGCCGTAGCTAGGATTAAACTATCAAGACAGTTTTGTGTTGCTTGGACTAATAGCGCACAGGCTGAAGCCTATGCCACAAAGCCCCTACTCAATTTGAAATCCGATATCGTCTTCGATCCCCGCGGTTCCATGCACGCTGCGAATAAATTTCCAGGCCACCAGCGTAGCAACGAGCAACAGCCCCACCGAAATCAGCGACGCAAATTTCAGGCCCTGCACGATTTGCGTGGGTGTGCTCCCTACAAACGCGCCGAATATTGCTACGCCAATTGCTCCGCCGGTCTGCCGCGACGCATTCAGCACCGCGGAAGCGGTTCCCGAGCGGCTTCGATCCACGCTGGAGAGCACCGCAGCGGTCATGGCCGGAACGCCAAAGCCCATGGTGCCGGGAATGATGATAAAGGGAAGCAGCATGGCCGAATAGGGAGTCGCGGACCCAAGCAGTGACAACATGGCAAATCCAACGACCATACCGAATGCCCCGACAATCATGGGCAGGCGTGGCCCGGTGCGAGACGCCACCACGCCGCTGGCCACGTTTGAGAAAATAAAAGTGATCATCATGGGCAGATAGGCTAGGCCCGTGCGCAACGCAGAATATCCGCGTGCCTGTTGCAGATAGAGGCTGAGCACAAAAATCATTCCGTAGAATGTGAGATTCATGATGGTTCCGAAGACGATTGAGGGACTGAAATTGGGCACCCGGAAAAGAGCCAGCGGAAGCATGGGCTCGCTGGATTTCGCTTCCGCAAAGTAGAAAGCTGCCCCGGCCAACACCGCAAGAATTCCCCCGCCGATCACGATTGGATGATGCAATCCCAGGGGGCGAAATTCGATGACGGAACATGTCAAACCGGTGAGCGCCACGATCGACAGCAGTTGGCCCAGCGGGTCGAGATGATGCGTCGAGTCTCTCTTTCCATCGGAGGCAATCGATTGCAGGGTCAGCGCCGCGCCGACGGCGCACAGCGGAACGTTGACCAGAAAGATGCTGCGCCAACCCATGCTGGCCACCAGCAGCCCGCCGATCACCGGTCCCGCGGCAATGGCCACGCTTCCGGCCGCGGTCCACAGCCCGACGGAGCGCGCTCGAAGACTGTGATCGTTGGCCGCGGCTTGGCTGAGCAGCGCCAGCGAACTGGGAATCAGCAGGGCGGCCGCGGCGCCTTGCGCGGCGCGCGCTGCGATCAACGTTGCAGCGTTTGGAGCAAGTCCGCAAGCCAGCGAAGCGGCCGCAAAAATGGCCAGGCCAATCAGATACATCCGGCGAGAACCGAATCGATCGCCGAGCACTCCCGCGGAAAGCATCAGCACCGCAAATGGCAGCGTGTAGGCGTCCACCACCCACTGCAATCCGGACACCTGAACCGATAAGCTGGAAGCGATATGCGGCAACGCAACATTGACGATGGTCACATCCAGCTGCGTGACCACAAAACTAAAGCTGGTGGCCACAACGATCCAGCCCATGCCGGCACCGGTTTCAGATTGAGTTGTAGTGGTCATTCGATCGGGAAGGCTTAGCCTCGACCTTGCTCTCCTATTCGCATATAACGCCTGCGGTGAAGGCCGGCGTTCACAAATTTGTCTCAACTAATGTACAGGAAATTTAATTGCGGTGTCGCAGATGTGTCTCTATAGCGGAATGCTAAACGGAGAAAAGGCTGCGGGAGCTGAGCGTCACTTCACATTTCCTGTGCGGTCATGCAATAGCAGAACATTACTGTACCAAGGCAGGGAAAACTCCCCCGGGCGAACCACAGCGAGCACAAATCTTACATTTGCACGAGCAACAGCATTGGGCAGGAGTTCGCATTATATAAGCTTGACCACCTGGCAATACACACTCCAAAAATGGATGATTGTTCCCCACACGATGGAGAAGTACAAAACGAATGGATTTCCAAAATTCGGCATTCTTCACTCCAGGATTCGAGACTAATCTAAGTCGCTCTGCGGAGAGCCCTGCGCGCTTACTCGCCCATACGCGCCTGCAACTGTAATAACTCCATTATCCAAGCAAGTCTCGAATGGTCGCAAGTAACAATCGGAAGTTTAGGAGTACTAGTCCTGCCTGTCAGACTTGGCGTGTGGTGCGAGTTTCGTAGGGTAGCAGAGCAAAACCGTCAAGATTTAGGGGTAGGGGAATGCCCCGGTGCAATCGAGTCCATGGGAAGTTACCAACGAAATTGTTTTTATTCCGAGGTGAGATGTAGATTTCTTATCGCCTGAAGCACGCTCGAAACGATTGCAAGAGATTCTTGTCTCAATTCACCGTGCTCATCAGACGCAGGGTTCTCCACTGCCGGCTGAGTTTCTGCCAGTGCCAAGGATTCATCAAGAAGGGACGCATGCTTCTCATTGTTCTCCCGAAAGAGGTGAAAGGCGGAGTCATAGACCCTGAGTTGGCCTTCCAGCTTGTCAACGATGTCGCAGAGCCGTCCAAGCAAGATTTCTATCTCTTTCGTTTCCTCGTGCGTCATTGTTCACCTGCACCACAAAAAAAGTTAAAGGCTGCTGCGACCAGTGGCGCGAAATCGCCACAGCCCTATCGAGCCAAGTGCAATGCAAAACCGGTCCAGAGCGAGCAGATATAAGGGCCGCAGCAAACCGTCAGTCACAAACGTCAAAGGCCCAGGGAAGACATCCAGGTTTTGAAATGGCATAAAGATTATATAAAGATTTAGTGGTTGAAGAAACTAATCTTTTGAAGAAAGAAGATTATGGGAGCGGAACCCCCGAACCAGCCCCGAAAACCGGGGTCTCCGCTCCCACTACTATCGATCGGATCTATCCGCAAGCTCTGTTGCCAACTCTTTAGAACATTACGCCGGCTTCAATCACCCCGCGCACCTGGTTCGTGCTCGTTCCGGTGAGACCGAACCGGAAGCCCGAAGTGGAGCTGGTGAGGTCAACCACCGAGATATCGCCTCGGAGGAAGAATCCATCCTTGACGTAAGCAGGCGTCACGGTGAATGAGAACGCGCCGCTGCCCGGACCGTAGCCCAGCGGGTTGATGGAATTTACGTCCGCGGCAGACCCGCCAGCCGACTTGATGTATTCCGGACGAACCGCCAGCGAAATGCCGTGTTTGAAATTGTAATTGGCAAGAAGAGCGCCTCCATTGGTGTGCGCGCCCTCAGTAATGAATACTTTCGTGTCCTTGGCTATGCTCGTGTATTGATAGTAGGGCGTGATCATCCAGTTGCCCTTGCTGAAAGTATAGATAACATTGTAAATATTGGAGTTGTTTTGAAGCAGGGGCGTGGCGGCACTGCCGACTCTGGCATAAGCCCCGGCATTCCCGCTGGCCACAAAGGACAAAGTATTGGCTGCGTTGAAAGCCCATGCTGCAGAACCTGAAAGGGTCGTATAGCGATTGGAGAAGAACCCATCGTTATAGCTGAGCGCCAGAGTCAGCTTCTTGTATGTTTCATTGAGCTGGATCCCACGGCTGACACCCTCCTCTTGGCCCCAGAGAAGGCCTCGCTCGATGTTCATATTCTCAAAGCTGAAAGTATATTCGGCGCCGATCAGCGTGGGCAGTTCTCCAACTTCTACGTTGAAATTGCCTTTGACCAGCTTGACGTAACCCACGGGGAGCGGTCCGTAGATATTTGCTACAGTTGCGCCGGTGGGAGCAAACGGCGTCCCTAAGGTAACAATGTTGTAGGCGCCACCTTGCAGGTAGAATTGAAACCAGCCTGTCGTTTTCTGGACGAATACCTGCGCATTGCTGACGTCCCAGTGGGAGATCGGAGTGTTGGGAATGACACCATTATTCTCGACCAGGCCAATGCCGCTCAGAGTACCGGTAATTTCCAGCTTTCCAAACGGGCCTGCTGAAATCTCGTGCGGGACGGCCGTCGAAAGTGGTGCCGTGATCGATGGACTCGGCAGGGGTGTTGGGCCCGTAGGAGCTGTCGCAGGCGCAGCTGGCGGAGTCGCTGGTGCCGGGCTGCCTTGACCTTGTGGCACGTCCGCCGCTGGCGCGGCCGGTTCTTGCTCTGTTGCCAACTCTTGATTCAGATCAACCAACTCCGCCTTAAGCGCGTCGATACGCTGGCGCAAATCGGCAGCGCTCGAGGCAGTAGGAGTAGTCGTCGAGCTCGTCGTGCTCGTTGTTTCTGTCTCGCTTCCGGCTGCTGCTCCACCTGCCGCCAAGCGACTTCCTGCACGGCTGGCCGGAGCCCCAAATCCTGCCAACACCAATGCCAACAACCCTAAGCACACCCCATAAGCCTTATTCATAGAATAAATAACTCCTTTTCCGCCAGTAGATTTCTGAAATGTGGGCCCTGGCCGGCGCACAAACTGTATGTTTTATTTATCTCTGGTTCTGAACTACAGACAGCGGTTATGTCACGAACTTTATGTTTTGTTAATCTTTGAAGCTGAAATACAAACCGTGGATTGCACGCAAACTTTATGGTTTGTTTATGTCTCCGGTCAAATCCATACTTCTTTTCCTAGCTATCAGAAATTGTAGTGTTGACAAGACGAATCGTCTGTATCCGAAAAAGAAATAGTCCTTATATCCACAGGCTGCAATGGTTAAGCAGAATGGTCGCTCCCTCGCTCCTCCTGTATTTGCGTGCAGCCCATCGTGACAATTTCTTTTGCCCACATCTACCTTTCTTTATCCGTTTACCCGATCCGTAGGGATTGTTTATGACTTATTAACTGCCGCTTGTTTACATTCGTTTATGTGAGTGATGGACGCAACCGCGACGAGACTTTCGATCAACGCTGGCAAGGTCTATCGATGATTCAGACCGGACCGCGCAATCGAAATCATCGAAGCGGATCTGTTCATCGGGATTCCACAAAGGAAAGCAACTACAAAGGAGCCACCATGAAAAAAGTAGCCATCTACGCAGGGCTTTTTGCTGTTCTCGCCAGCCCGTTCGCGACGCTGGCGACATCCGCGGCCCAGTCGTCCGCGAAGTCTGATTCAGGCAGTGTGACTATTACGGGGAGAGTGAGCTGTTCGAGGTTCGGTCTTGGTTCGGTAACTGCGCGTAAAGGTATGAGCGTCGCCCAGACCATCCAATATTGCGCGAACTTCCAAGGCGCCGACTACACGCTTGTCTCCGGAAATCAAATCTTTCGTCTAACGGGGGACAAGAATCTGCTGGCAAAAGTTTCCGGTCAAACGGTTACTGTCGGCGGGCATCTCAATACCGATGAGAAGCCTGGTACCTCGTACGCACTGATGGGCACAGTAGAAGCGACCTCCGTCGCTCCTGCTAAGAACTAATTGTCAGGGAACATCGCTCAGAGCGTTTCAGCCGGGACGTTCTCCAGGAAGAGAACGCACGGCCGAAACGCCCGATGGGCGCGCCACAGTAATTACTGTTGTATTACACGCCTCGATCGGAATTCAGGATAGGATTCTTCCAGCTTCTTCTTCGACGCACTCCACGCCTTTGCATACTCGTCCATGACCTTCAACGGAATCTTCAGTGCCTGCGAATGGCGATCTCTTCCCACATGCAATAATGACGATTTTCGCGGGGATGCGGGCGGCCCGGCCCCTGCCTTGTTCGGGATCATTGCTTGGCGGAGAACTTCTTGGCGGTTGAACAAAATTGGGTTTAGAATGCCCACGTTGCAGCACGAACATCCTCCGACGAATTTCAGCCTGAAAACACACATCGCAAAAGGAGCGTTATGGCCAAGAAAAAGATCGATCCACTCAATAAGAAACAGTACGGTGCGGTCACGGCAATGCTAACGGTGACCGACGTGAAAGCAGCAGCGGCCTTTTATCAAAAGGCGTTCGGATTTGCCAAACGGGGAATCATGAATGGCCCGGACGGCAAAGCGATCCATGCTGAACTCACTCTCCGTGGTACCACATTAATGTTGGGGCCGGAAATGCCGCAGATGGGCGCCCGCTCCGCGAAAACGATTGGCTCTTCGCCGGCGAGCCTGTATCTGCTGACGGACAATGTAGACAAGGTAGTGGCAAAGGCCGTGAAGCTTGGGGCCGCGTCCAAGGGGCCGGTGAAGGATATGTTTTGGGGCGATCGTACTGGAAACGTTGTCGATCCCGAAGGCTACCTTTGGATGGTCGCCACGCACATTGCAGAACCCACGCCAAAAGAATTGCAACAGAAGATGAAGGAACAAATGACCAGTCAACCGGCGGCCCAGGCGGCAAGCGCCTCCTGAGTAACATTTTTCAATCGCCGCTAACTCCGCCCGAGCGGATAGGCCGCGATGTGTGGGCCTCTCGGAAGCTGGCTATTCGTCGACTCGCCAGATTCCGGGAAGCCCCGCGCGAGTGTGCTTAAGAACTCGCTCTTGGTTTATGTAGCGCCCGCCTTCAGGCGGGCATCTAGTCGATTCCGAGATGCCCGCCTGAAGGCGGACGCTACATAAAAATTGCAAATCGAAGTTCTCACTCACAATCACACGCTTTACCGCCAATTTCTCCCAGCCTTCAATTCCGCCGAGAGCGGGGCGGGGAATTCCCCACGCAGCGCACGGCCGCGCTGAACGCTTTCCAGATGCGCAAATTCCCAGCGGCTTCTTCCAGCATTCGCTCGGGATGAAATTGCAGTCCCACCACAAATTTGGCTTTGGGGTCGTAGTAGCCCTCCACGAGGCCATCCTCCGCGTGGGCAATGGGCTTGAAGCGTCGCGCCAAATCGCGGATGCCCTGGTGATGGTAACTGTTTACCAGCATCTCTTTTCGCTGGTACCAGTTTTCCAGCGGGCTTCCGGCAACAAAGGAAATTGGGTGACGGTAGGTATCGTAATGCTCGTGATTAATATGCTGCACGGGAGACTGCTTTTCTTTTTGCACATCGCCGTAAAGCGTGCCGCCGCAAACAACATTCAGAAGTTGCGATCCGCGGCAGATTCCCAGGATCGGAATTTTTTTGCGCAAGGCCTGGCGGATCAGCTTGATCTCGATCTTGTCTTTTAGCGCGTGCGTTTTTTCAAGATACTCAAAATTTTCCGGCCGGGCCTTGTAGCGTTTCGGTTCAATGTCCTCGCCCTCCACCAGCAACAGGCCCTTCATCTCCGCCATGTATTCGGGAAGGCAAACGAACGCGCCCTCCACTACGGGTACCATCACCGGCAGAATGCCCAGTCGAATCAAAAGCGCCAGGTGATATTCCCCAACGTAATCGATGTACTTATGCTTGCGGACCGTCCTGCGGGTAACCACCAGTACCGATGGGCGCTTCATGGGAATAGGATATGAAGCGCCTCGACCAGCATGGAATCTTTTTCGGCGCCTTGCGAGGCCACGCGGATGTGAAAATCGTCCATGCCAACTTTATTCGAGCAGTCGCGCACGTACATGCCGTGCTCTTTCAATAAAAGTCCCTGCAGCTTGGTGGCGGTCATGTCGCGTTTAATCTTGATGAGAACGAAATTGGCCCCAGTGGGATATACGTCGATTCCCGGGACAGCGCGCAAATCGTTGTACAGCTGGCGAACGTCGCCGATCAATCGTCTCCTGGCTTCGTGATAGGCATCGTCTGTCGACGGCAACATGGATAGAAAGTACTGCGCCAGCGTGTTCACATTCCATGTGGGAATGAATTGCCTCATGCGATTCAACACGAAAAGATTGCTGCTGTAGCAGTAGCCCAGGCGCAAACCCGGCACGCCGCAATGCTTGCTCATGCTGCGCACCAGTAGCAGATTGGAAAATTGGTCGGCCACCTGCAGCAGGCTCGGCACGGGGTCACCGGCAAAATCGATGAACGATTCATCGACGATCACTAGTTCCATGTCCTTGGCACGATGCAGCAAATCGATCATCTCATCGAGGGGCAGGAGTTGGCCGGTGGGATTGCCAGGATTGATTACGACGAGTGCCTTTAGCCCGCGGCGGCGCACCCAGGCAAGATAATCCGGCGGATGCAGCCTGTAGTTTACTTCAGGCGTCATCACATAGAGCTCGGCGTCGCGCTGGTCCTTCAGCTTTTCGATGTACTCGCCAAACGTCGGCACAGGGATGGCGATGCGGTCGATCAGCGTGGTGTTGATCAGCACGATCAGCTCGGTGGCCCCGTTTCCGATAATCAAGTTGTCCGGATTGACGTGCAGCACCTCCGCCAGATATTTCTGGCTGGTTGCCGGGTTGCTGGTGGGATAGGACTTGATGAGGTTCGGAAAATTCTCCTTCAGGTCGTTGAGCATCTCGGGCGTGGGGTAATAGGGGTTGGCGATGAAGCAGAAATCGATTATTTCCTTGGCCCGCTCGTAGCCCACCAGGTCCGCAAGCGAAGGCGAATGCGAGGTCTCATAGAAAAGATGCTTCCTATGCTCCTCCGGCGCGATCTTGGACCTCACAGGTTCCATCTCTTTTTTTTAACACCCACACATTTTGCTGACAAGCCCTGTTTTCAGCGATGCTCGGCTCTGCATACGTGCCCATGTGGGGCAAAGATTGAGTTGTACGAGACGCCCGCTCGAAGTAGGCTATGCGCGCGGCGGGGCTTTCGATTGGGTGGGATCCACTTTGCGAGCCTGCCGACTTGCTGGGGCGGAAAGAGAATCAATGATGAAGAATTCAATCAAGGGCGTTGCTGTGGTTTTCGTGTTTGCGTTTTTCAGTTTGACGCTGCTGATGGCCACTCCGGCCGCGCAGCAGCCAAGTGTGACGCGCAAAATTTTACTGAAACAGGATGCGGCTCTTCCTGGCTATGAACAAGACCTGGTCGCGGTGGAGATTCCAGTCGGAGGGCGCGAAGGCCGGCACACGCATCCCGGCTCGGTCATGATTTACGTGCAAGAGGGAACCCTCACGTTCGACTGTGAAGGGAAGCCAACAGCCACCTACAACGCCGGTGACTCTCTTTACGTGGAGCCCGATAAAATTCACGAGGGCATCAACAACGGCAAGACCACCGTCAAAGTCATCGCCAGCTTCTTGCTAAGGAAGGGCGTGCCTATGACCAGTCCGGCGAAGTAATGACGTTAGGCGCGGGCTCAAAGGCCCTGCGCAACAGCATTATGAAAACTTCCTGCAGCCTCGGTATTGTGGCCCTTCTCATAGCACTGAGTTGTTGTGGGTGCGGCTCGTCTACACCGCCGAGCTTGACAGGCAACTGGTTGCTAACTGCGAAGGTACCAAACCCACGCGTATTGGATGCGAATGGGAATCCTACCTATACTACAGCCGATTCATGGGCGTATCTGTCGCAGGAAGGCACTTCTGTTTCAGGTACGGTGGTATCCAATTTTTTTTGCGCCCCAGAAGTACCGGCTACATTTTCATTTGCCGGGCAATTCCAGAACAATCGACTGTCAATTTTTCCTCTTTCCGCATTTTTGAATCTTGCGGGGTCATTCACCCTCCAGGCGACTGTTTCCTCTGATCTTGCCACCATCCAAAGCGGGACGATATCTGGGGCGTGGGAATGTAACCCGTATGCCTTGCTGGCTGTGACGGGTCAGCAAGTTCCATCCGTTGCTGGAAGATGGGCCGGAACTTTGACGTCAGTGAGCGGTCCATCCGCAACTATTTTCGCAACTTTATACGAGTCTGGCCCGGACTCTACCGGTTTCCCGGGTATTGCGGGGGATATGATTTTTTCCAACTCACCTTGCTTCTCTTCAGGCACCGTTGCTGGGAATCAGATCGGAACCTTCATGTCAGCGATTGTCAAGACGACCAATGGGACTCTTGAAATTCCACAATTTGAAAACTCGAGCACAATACAAGTGGCCGGGGATCAATTGTTCGTCTCCTATTCGGTGCAAGGCGGCACCTGCAACGGAGACTATGCGCAAGGAACTCTCACACGCCAGTAAGGGAAGGCGACCTGTGGCTGTTGGGCAGCGGCGAGCATTGCGCGGAGGAGTATTGTCCAGGCATGATTTCGCAAATGGCCGATTGGCTGACGGAGAAGATCTATGATTGACGCGTGAGCATTTGCGGAGCGGTTCATGTGGCGCCGGCGTCCCGCCGGTGGGCTTCTTATAAATATCCCACGCAGCAAAACCGCCGGCGGGACGCCGACGCCACGAAAATCAACGCCTTCAGACTACTGTGAGCAGTCCTGCTGTTTTCTAGAAACGAAATTCCAAACCGATATTCGCTTGCCCCTGCTCGGCATGGTTAGTGACCGGCGTCACGAAGCAACCCAAGACAGGATCGCAGAACTTCGTGCTCGAACTGGTCGTGTCCGAAGGCGACCAGCGCATTTCGGCGCGCAGGGCCAGGTGCGGAGCGAACAGATACTTCACGCCGCCGCCGAGGTTGTAGGAGAAACGATCGCTGAACGCCAAAATTCCATACGAATCAAAATGCGTGAAGCCGATCCCACCGACGACGTAAGGGCGAATCTTCGAACTGGCCCAGATTTCGTAGAGCAGGCTGCCCTGGTACATATCCACGTGTGCGTTGTTGGTTAGCGGTACATCCTCATCCGTGGAAATGTGGTGGGCGCTGAGCGTGGTGGTTTGCCGGTTCCACATGAATTCGCCAAAAAAATGCGGCGCGATTCGTGCACCGGCATTGAATCCCCAATTGAGCGAATCGCTGATCGGCAAGTAATCGATCTGCGGCGTGTTTATGGCGATGTTGCCGCCAAAGCGAGAACCCAGGAACAGCGAAAACGTGTATTTCGGCTCGAAGCGGTTGAACCCTGCAGGGCTCGGGGAACTTGGCTGTGGATAGCCCGGTAACGGGTAGGCTGAAGATGGGTAGCCCGATGATGGGTAGCTCCGTTGCGCCGTGTAACTTTCAAGCGAATACAAATCTCCTGCGTGCGCTGTACTCGGCGTCATTGCCGCAAACAGACACCCTAGCAGAATCAGACTTCCCGCAATTTTTGCTGCTCTCAACACGTTCGCTTTCATGGCCATCGAAGCCCCCCTGTCAGAATAGACTCCGCGGCTGGGCTGATTCCCACGGTGTCCCAAATCCTTATCTATGATGCAAGATTGACCTGATGTGGCCTTGAGAGTATTGTGCGATGTAGGCCCGCCAGGAATCCGAAGTCTTCTTAAGAGTCGCAGATTGTGAGGACCATGATGAAAAAGCGACGATTCCCAATAGATTTGACTTGTGTTTGCGCGATTGTGCTCGCGGTGTTTAGCGTCGGCGCAGTTGGTCGTGCGCAGCAGAGCGCTCCGGAGCAGGCTACAAGGAGTGTCTCGGATCCTGCGTCTCCTTTGGAAATATTGACTCCGCACCCAGGCGTGAGCTTCGCAACTTTTGGCGATCATCTGATTCAGGTTGTCAAGCGCAACTGGTGGGCAAAAATGCCAGACGAGGCCAAGAAGTGGGGCAAAGGAAACGTTGTTGTCCGCTTCGGAATCCAGAGCGACGGAGCACTCTCAGACAAGATGCCAACGGTTGAAGTTAGCTCCGGAACAAAATCTTTGGACGATGCCGCTATTGAGGCGGTCCGCGCTTCTGCACCGTTTGAACATTTACCAGATCCCTTCAAGGGACCGAATATCGAAGTACGTCTTAACTTCTACTACAACGTCCCCATGCCGGGGCAACATCCGTAGCCTTAATACCGCCCGAGTCTCGTGAAACGGCCAAGAACTCCTGTTTTGACCTTCCGACGGGCATCTTGCGTATATCTGGCCTTTGTGAGCGTCCAAATACTCTCATGAGGTTGGTGATGGAGTGCGAATTAGCTTTCCCATCGTGTCCGGCGATGATATTCGCCGCCGCTCAAGCCGCCCAGGTCAATCACAACCGCGATAAGAAGAATTAGCAAATTAATGCCCGCTAGAGGCTGTCGCGTATTCGTCATCCATGCATACGCCAACGTTGTTAAAGGCAAAAACAAAAACCCGAGAACAGGCAACAGCAGACCGTGATAGGCCCGCTGCAAATAATTCGACGTAAGGAATAACCAAACCAGTGCGATTCGAGGGAATGCAAGAAAAACGATCAGTATGAGACACGGCACAATGTCCTCCTAGCGTATCAGACGAGTTCACGCAGCCCGGCGCCCGCTGACCAGATGGATCACTAAGAAAACCACCGCAAGTATAAGAAAAACGTGAATGAGTGCAGCCGCCACGTGAAAGACCACGAATGCCCCAATCCATGTAAAGAACAACAGCAGCGCCAGGACAAGAAATATAAACCGCATGAAGAGACCCCCTTATGGCCTGCCATAATATCACTCTTGGGCGAGTCCACTTGCTCGCGAGGACCCATCGCCACGCTCCGGCTTGCGGCTAGGTCCATCGACTGCTGCCTGCCATACTGCCTAGGCTACGGGGTGTATCCGTTCCTTCGCGGCATCCTCGCTAATTACGTCCTGGCTGCCCATCATTTCCGCGAGAATGAAACCAAGAACGCCAAGACCTATCGCTCCTGCGGTCCGCTTGCTCCGAGTGGTCTGGGCGTTCCACGATGGTTGTGCTGCAACCGGCGGAAAGTAGTACCAGCAGTAACGCTCCCATAGCGATTGATCTCTTCATTTTTGATTCTCCTTCTTGGTGTCGCTCGCGGCAAAATGCTGCCACGCCGGACAATGAAACGCACAACGATGATACCGACAGTGTGCGTACAGGGGCTGTGCCATATTGAACAGTATTTAGACGACGGCGAGGCTGGATCCAGCGAAAACGGACGCGCCGTCGCCCAAAGTGTCTCCTCTGAGAAGCGGGATTCTCGGTATTGGAATTGAAAAAAAAGCCACATTCTGAGAAGACGAATTCAAAAGACTTGGCGCGAGTTGTGACGCGGCACGGGGGCCGAGGATAGCTTCCGGATAGCCGACACCCCGGAAGCAATCCAGGAACGGCTGAACAAGCCGGCCCGATTTGGGAGGAGCGAGACCGAAAATCCTCATAAGACAAGGCTAGTTTACGACTGGCAACCACACCGCGCTCGCCTGACTGGCCGAGCGGAACACAGTCTGTGTAGCCTTCATGTAATCCGACGGCTTGGCGAAGAAAATATTGGGCACGTAGGTCTGCGGATTGCGGTCGTATAGCGGGAACCAACTCGACTGGATCTGCACCATGATTCGATGGCCTGGCAGAAATACGTGGTTGGTGGTCGGCAGAACGAAGTGATAGCGTTGCGGTTCGTTAGCAGGGATAGCCGACGGGTGCTCGAAGCTCTGGCGATAGCGGCCCCGAAAAATGTCCATCGAAACCGCCAACTGGTATCCGCCCAACTCCGGCTGGCTGGGAACTTCGTCGGGGAAAACGTCGATCAGTTTCACCACCCAATCTGAATCCGTGCCGCTGGTGGCAGCGAAGAGATCGGCAATCGGCGCGCCGCTAATGCGCACCGGCGCGGTGAGCACCGGCGTCGAATATGTCAACACATCCGTCCGGTCGGCCACCGAGCGCTGATCGGTGACCAGCCACTGCTTCCAGCGGTCCGAGTCCATAAAGCGGACCGGGCGCGAAACATAAGGAACCGGTTTTGCAGGATCGGAGACGTAGGAATCCGCCGCATTTCCAAAACCCGCCGGTTTGTCAAATCCCAGGCCAAAGTCTGACTCCAGATAAAGCGGTTTCAGCGGCGCCGCGCAACCCGCTTCGCAGGCCAACGGCCAGTTCTTCAAGCGATCCCAATGGTTCTCGCCGGTGTTGTAGATGAACACGGGCGGTGTGTCGGCTTTCGGCGCATCCGTTTTCAAGTATTGGTCGAAAAAGGGTCTGAGCACGTCGCGCCGGAATTGCAGAGCGGTGTCGCCCTCCCATTTCAGAGGCCCGAGATTGTAGGCGTCATAATTCACTTGACTGTGCCTCCAGGGCCCCATCACCAGATAATTGTGCGCCACCTGCCCTTGCGCCTTAAGAGCCAGGTAAGAATGAATCGCGCCCCACATGTCTTCTTGATCCCATAGACCCTGAATCCACATGGTCGGTACTTGCGAGGGATGCTGGGCAACCAATTTGTCGAGCGCCTGCCCCTGCCAGAAGGCATCGTAGGCGGGATGTTCGATGACCTTTTCGGTCCATGGGAGTTCATCAAGCCCGTGCAGGCGAACATAGGAGTCCACCGATCCCGCTCGGAGGAAAGTTTCATAGTCGTCGTACGCGCCACGAGGCACGTGCCCACCTAGATCCCTCTCAGTCGTCTGCTCGGAGAAATAATCGATGTTGATCTGACGGAATGCGCCGTAGTGAAACCAGTCATCGCCCATCCATCCGTCTACCATGGGGCTCTCTGGAGCAGCGACCTTTAACGCCGGATGCGGATCGAGCAGCGCCATGACGACCGTGAAGCCTTCGTAGGAGGAGCCGATCATGCCGACGCGTCCATTCGATTCAGGCGTGTTCTTCACCAGCCAGTCGATCGTGTCGTAAGCATCGGTGACGTGGTCCGTCGAAGTGTGGTTCAAAGGACCTCGGACTGGCCGTGTCATGACGTAGTCGCCCTCGGATCCGTATTTGCCGCGCACGTCCTGGAAGACACGGATGTAGCCGCCTTCGACGAATACTTCGTCTCCCTGCGGAAGAATTGCCAGCATGTGCGGGCTGAGGTTTCGGGCGGCGCGCATCGAAGCGTTATAGGGTGTGCGGGTCAGAAGAATGGGCGCATTCTTGGCTCCCTTAGGCACCACGATGACGGTATGTAACTTCACTCCGTCGCGCATGGGAATCATCACTTCGCGCTTGATGTAGTCCTGGTTGGCGGTCGGAGAGGTGAAGGTCTTTGGAATGTCGCTGTCAGGGCCTGAGTGGACAGAATCTTGAGGGCTGGCCCACACACAGACAATGGGCCAGGCGCAAAGCGCCACAAATAAACCTGAGCCCAGAAGGCCTCTCAAGTCACTCCAGCGGTAAGTTCCGTTCCGCATCGCCATATTCTAATCCTGTGCCGCCAATTTCGCATTAGTTCTGTTATTCCTGGGTCACGGGGAAGCAGGAAGCAATCTCCACTTTGACCGAATATGCCCTGAAAAACCGGACGGTCTCAATGGGCCGGCGCAACACTTACCCTGAATCTTGGTGCGTTCGATTGGCCCTTACGTGTGCAGGAACGATACGCCTTCTCACCCACTAGCCCTACGTTACTAAAGCGGTATATATCCGCACTGTTAGCTTCATGTTACTTCTCCTTTTGTTGAGGAACATCGTCAGCCGTCGTATACGATGTATGTTGGAAGGCGCACACCATATGTCACAGAACTAACTTCAGGCTGTAACGAATCGTCGTCCCGCTCGTCAATTATGAGTACTGGAACCTCCCGCCGTGCGCCTTCGCCGAACCGCAACAGAAATGTTTTTGAGACCCTAGCCGGGAGGGGGGATTGCACAACATTCCCGATTCGGGAACGCTTTTGCGCCATAACACCTTTGAAACTCAACTGTTGACCTGCACCCCGCACCGTGATACACGGGAGACTGCAATAGATTCAATAAGGAGGAAAATGAACATGCGCCGAATCGTATTCGTTAGCATGGCGGTCACGGTTTGCCTGACTGCCGCATTGGCAATTACTGTGACTGCTGCTCGCAGAGCTGCCAGTCCAGTCCCGGACCTGCCTACTGGCAAGGTTCAACTCATGTCCGCCGGAGCGCTTGCCTTTGGTCCCGATGGAGTTCTTTTCGTCGGCGATTCTATCGGCGGCTCTGTCGTGGCCATCGATACAGGTGACCGCAAAGCTGCTGCTTCCGCCGCGAAGATCAATGTGCAGGGAATTGACGAGAAGATCGCCGCTCTCGTGGGCGTTACGCCGGATCAAATCATCATCAATGACATGAAGGTGAATCCAATTTCCAAGAATGTGTACCTCTCGGCTTCCCGCGGACGCGGGCCGGAGGCGATGCCGCTCCTTCTGCGCGTGGATGCGACCGGCAAAATCACCACACTTTCGTTGGATAATGCCAAGCATACGTCCGTCAGCCTGGTAGATGCACCGGAGTCAACTCCCTCCGCCAAGCAGAATCCGCGCATGCAAACGATCACCAATATGAATTATATAAAGGGCAACCTGGTGGTAGCCGGCCTTTCCAACGAGGAATGGTCCTCCGCGCTGCGTTCGATCCCGTATCCATTCGAGGAAGCCAACAAGGGCGCCACACTGCAAATTTGGCATTCTTCTCACGGGCGATTCGAGACGCAATCCCCGGTTCGAACATTTGTCCCCTACACGATTTCAGGACAGCCCTATATCCTGGCAGCCTACACCTGCACTCCTCTCGTGAAGATCCCGGTCAGCCAACTTCAGCCCGGCGCCCAAATAAAGGGCGTGGAAATCGCCGATCTCGGAGCGGGGAATCAACCGCTGGACATGGTCCCGTACAAGAAGGATGGTCACGACTACATCCTGATCGCCAACTCGGCGCGAGGCGTGATGAAGCTGAAGGCGGATAACCTTGCATCGTACCCAGCGATCGAATCACCCACAGTGACGGACGTGGCCGGCGTTCCTTATGACACCATGACCACCCTACAAAACGTGCAGCACCTGACGCAACTGGACGACTCGAATGCGCTGATCATCACCGGCCAGCCCAAGGGAACGACCGGACCGACCAGCCTGCAAACGATTGCGTTGCCCTAAGAAGTGATGCCTTGCTGAGACTCAGGCTCGCGTGCCTTGCGGTTATCCTGACACTCGGGATAACCGCAAGCGCGCAAACAATATCCATCCAATTTGAAGCCGGCACCTTTCGTGTGATCGGCTGGAAGTTGCCTTCGGCCCTGCCCGCAAATGGGTGGGGTTCGGTTTTCAAGGTGTACGCCGGGGCTGGCGATGTTCCGCCCTTGGCTGGCACCTATGCCGACGAGGGCGGTGCTCTGGTCTTTCATCCCAGTTATCCAATTGCGCCGGGTGTGCACTACCGTGCTGTTTTTCAGCCACCAACAGGCGGTCCTCCCATCGAAAAAACGTTTGACAGCCCGCACCAGGATAAAACTCCTTCTGCACGCGTGGAACACATTTACCCGTCCGCGGATGTCCTGCCTAGCAATCAACTCAGGCTGTACATTTACTTTTCCGCTCCCATGAGCCGCGACGAGTCCGCGCGTTACCTCCACGTGCTCGATGAAGATGGCAAGGTGCTGCAAGGAGATCACGCCGTGTTTCTTCCCGGCGAGGAACTTTGGGACCCTAATTACCAGCGGCTTACCATGACCTTCGATCCCGGGCGAATCAAGCGCGGGCTGACGTCAAACGAGAGGATAGGGCCGCCGCTCGCTGAAGGGAAAAAATTCACGCTGGTCATCGATCGCGAATGGCCGGACGCAAACGGCACACCGCTCGTCGAAGGCTTCCGCAAATCGTTTCGCGGCGGTCCGCCGGAGAGGAATCCGCCAGATCCCATGCAATGGCGTGTGGCAGCGCCCAAAGCCGGAACGCTCGCCCCCCTGGTGGTGATCTTTCCCACGCCGATGAATTACCCTCTGCTGCAAAGAATGATTCAGGTTTCCGGTGCTCAAGGAAAAAAGTTGACCGGAACAGTTAGCATCGCTCGTCAGGAAACTCAGTGGAGCTTCGCGCCGCATGATTCGTGGAAGACGGGTGATTACCAACTGATTGTGGACACCGGGATCGAGGACCTCGCGGGGAATCACGTCGGGCAGGCCTTCGACATCGATACGTTCGATCGCGTCACGCGACACATCAGCGCAAATACAATTTCACTGCCCTTTGCCGTTCGCTAGCCTCGAAATAACAACGGGACGAACGCGCCGCAAGGCAATCCCACACCTCAACCGCACAGTGCCTGGTAAACGGCGTTCCCGCTCATTGGGAATCTGGCAAATATCATATGAAGAGATGACGACTTATCCGGACTTGCCAATGAAGACGATCAGGATGCGTTCACTTGTGCTACGGAGCCGCCCCACGTTGCCGATTTTTGGCCAAGTGACATCATGGGCTTTTCAAAGTAAACCCAAGACGCGCTGCAAATTGCAACTGTGATTGCAAACGAAACTAGTCCAGCGACCCACCCCCACGGAGTCCTAAGATAATCAGACGGGAGCAAGATCGCAGAGCACAAAGCGGCTCGCACTTGGTCATGGAATAAGTACACGCCGTAGGAAATCGCGCCAAGCCAACGCAGCCAGCTCAGACGCATTACTGCGGCAAGCCAACTGTGCGTTTGTGTGATGCAAAAAAGAATCAGGCAAAGGTAGAATGCGGCCATCACGGTGTACCCGATGGTGGCCATCGGTTCGCTCCCCAAATTTCCGTCAATCATCATCAGACAAGCAGCAAAACTAGCCAACATCACTAGTGTCACAGCCAGCAGAAAACCGCTATTTTTCAACTTCAACTTTTTCTTTTCATCCCTCATCAGCATCGCGCCAAGAACGCCGAATAGCAGGGAGTCTGCACGGGTAGGCATCAAAACATAGAGCCCCACAGGATGCTGAGGCATGTGGTAGAAGATCAATATGCGTAGCGCCGGAGCCATCACAATTCCCAGACCGACGATCCACGGCAACCAATTTCGCGGGGCGAACCGAATAATCAAGGGCAGGGTCAAATAGAACTGCTCCTCGACCGCCAGCGACCACGACACGCCCACATAGTTGGGGAAATGATTCTGAGCAGCCATCCAAAAGTTCTGAGCGAAGCCCACGTAAGGCCACATCGGAAAAGCGCCATCTTGTATCCACTTCCCAAAATCCCCCGCAGTGATCAGCCAAATCGCACCGAATGAAGTCAGGATCCAAACGATATACAAGGGCACGATACGGAAAAATCGACGCGTATAGAAGGTGGAGAAATAGGCAGGGGAATCACGGGTATCGAGAAGGATGCCGCCGATCAGGAATCCGGACAGCACAAAGAAAAGATCAACACCCGTCCACCCAAGCTGGGTGGCATATCGCAGGTTATAAAGGAGAGTTGCGGGCCTCGCACTGGCCCACGGCATAACGTAATGAAAGACCACAACCATCAAAATGGCTGTGCCTCGTATACCATCCAGTTCCGGGATGCGGCGGGCGAGGGGATTCATCAGTAGAATTATTGCAGTTTGTCATTCGATATCCCGCCGGGTAATGCTGCGATTGCTGTCAACTTGACAATATTAGTTTCGTGCTCTTTTTCATCTGCCTTTACACGAACGCCGGCGCTCCGCTATTTTTGGTTGTTGGAGACGGGATCGCCGACCAGGTTATTGTAATCCACGTTGTCCGACGGTGAGCACACGTACTCGAGCCAGTCATAATCGTCCGGTAGGCGGTGGAGAACGAACTTGTTCAGGGCCTGCCAGGGCTGTGAATAGTATTTCGGATCGCTGATGGTCATCGAGAGTTCCATGGTATCGAAGTCCACCCTATGGAACTGTTCCACGACTTTCATGTCACCGGTGTGGGGGCGGCCGGCATGATCGATCCAGCTTTTGGGGTTCAGCCCAATCGTTGTGATCTCGAAGGTGTAATCGTCCACCCACTTGCCGGTCGAGTAGCCGAACCACCGCGGTCCGGGATCCTGCGGCAACTGGCGCCCGTCTGTCCAGATGACGCGGTAATTGGCATCCAATTCATACAGCATCAGAACCTGGGTCTTGGTCTGCTCGATCTGCATTTCGCGGAAGTCGTAGAGCTCGATCCGCGGGAATCCGGGCGGATCGCAGCCATTCACAGGATCATTCGACAGAGCGGGTCCGACCGATCGCACTCCCACACTCGGCTTGTGCTCTTTGAGCGCCGCAATCCCCGCATCCGTGTACGGCAAAGGATGCTCAATCAAGCTTTCATCGGCGTGCCCGCCAAGTTCGTCCTGCGGGTGTCCCTTGATCAGAGCGGGGTGCTCGGCTGCCCCTTTTGCTTCGATTCCCCCGGAGGCGAGCGCGTCCCAGATACCAGAAATGTCGCGCCGCGGAGCGGGCGCTGATTTCTTTTTGATTGCGTAAGCCGACCTTTCCGGCGGAACTTGCTCCCACTTCTGGTCATTTCCGGCCGTGTTGGCCGCGGCGGTTTGAGCTCGCAGAAGCGGTGAAAGACTCGATGCTGCAATCAGCACGAGCATCCAAATCACGAAACGTTTTAGCATTTGAAGTTCCTCAGGCGGCTCCAAAATTCGTTCTTGCAATTAGGCCGCGAGTCGCGGATTCCTGCTGGAGTCTTTTCAGGATTTCGGTGTGGCCGGAGCGCCCGCGGAGCTACTCCCGCTGACTGCCGGAAACGGCTTCCCGTTGAGAATGATGTTGTCGTTTCCGACGAAACGCCCAATGGGAGCGCCGTTCTTCGCTTGAATCACGGTAACGGTGACCTGATCACCAGGCTTGAACGAGTTGTGAGCCCAGCCTTGCCTGGCCATGTCCGGTGGTCCGCCAGCTTCGACCACCCAGTGTGTTACTTCACCCTTATCGTCCTTCGCGTCGAACCTTAGGATGGAATGCGGATTGGCCCACAGAAAATCGATGACCGTGCCAGACACGGTAACTTTTTTGTTGTAGTCAAAGGCCGCATTTCCATGGTGCGCGAAGAGCGGAGCCGATGCCAGAACGAGTGCAATACACAAAGGGAGAATGGCCGTAAGCAGTCTTTTCGTCATGGGTACCTCCAAATTCCTGGCGGCCCCTGCCGCAGTACTGCCTGCGAGAGCAGGCACGAACCGAGGGCATGGTACGCCTGTCTTGAAATCGGCACAACCAATTTTCCGGGTTGCAAGAGCTTGTGAAGCAATTTTATCAGATTCTGGCGGGCAATAGGGTGCGCAACCTAAAAATTCCGCGGAGCGGGCAGATTGGCCGGGCAAATCTAGGGATTCGACAGCTCGGTGCTACATGTGTGGATTTTTGTGGCGCCGAGCCAGCCATTGCTGGAAAACTGCGTGGACAAGTGTTGTCCGTTGCTCTGCTCCACTGAGAGGATTTGCTGCCGCCAAAGTTTTACGGCTGTGCCGCGGTCCGGATCGCCGGTCAATTCGGCCACGCCTGCGACAATGCTGGCTTGGCCACTCACATCCGAAGTGAACAGTTTTAAGTCCGCCGCACGCTTGTCTCCCATGTCCACGAACCAAATTTCGCTGCGATCTTTTTCGGGGTGCACGGTGACGGGAGTGAGTTTCCATTTTCGCAGCGCGGCTGTGACCTTCGTCCAGGATTGCGGCGATTTGATGATCCAGGTTTTGTCGCCGCCGCCGGCCTCTTCAAAAAACAGCAGGATGAATTTCTGACGTAAATATAGACCCATGAGATCGGCCAGATCCTCGGAATTATTTCTGTCCAGATCGCTTTCCACGATAAAGGAATTTTCCGAAGACTTGTCGTAAATCCCTAGGGTATTCGCAATCTCGACGGATTGCGTAAGAGTGCAAGCGGCACGGTCGGCGACGGCGGTGGCGTTGATCTGCTCGAAAGAGGTTAAGCGTATTCTGGAATCTTCGTCGCTGATCGGCTCACGAGTAGCGGGACTGGCAAAAAGAAATGTGCGGTTTGCACCAGCTGCGGGAATTGCGCCGGCGAACGCCGCCGAAAGCGCCAGGGTGATGGCCGGCAGCGCGCCGCACAATACTGACGTGAATCGAGTGGATCGTCTCAAGGTTTGATACCGATTCGATGCGGCTCGGCCGGAGCCAGGGGACGATGTTTTGAACAATAGTCGACCAGCGCGTCCAGGTCCAGCGGGCCGCCGGTGAGGTCGGTCCCTTGTTTCAACACGTACATATCATCGCCGCCATCCGCCAGATAATTATTTACCGTCACGCGATATTTGGCTGAGGGATCGATCGCCGCGCCATTGATCTTGATGCTGCCGGCATCGACCTTGTTGCAGGTCGCGCCGTCCGGATTCCAAGTGTATGAGAAACCCTCGGAAACTTGCAGGATTCTGTCGAAGGATGGAGCGGGCGCGTCGCCTCCCGGCGATCCCAGCGCGCAGCCCTTGAACTGTTCCTCGAGCAGCGTTTTCATTTGCGCGCCGGTCAGCGTCATGGTTACCAGTGTGTTTCCAAATGGATGAATCGTGAACAGTTCTCCATACGTCACGCTGCCGCTTTTTGCGCCTGCCATGTTCGATGTGAATGGGAGGTCCATGCGGACTCCTCCTTCATTCATCAGTGCTACCACGGCGCCGCCGCTGCTCGCGGAACTGGTGGCCGCAAGCTGTGCATCCGCGACCAGATCGCCCAGGGCGCTTTCGCCCGAGGGGCTGAGCTGTTTGGAGAAGTCCGCGGTGATTTGCCCGACTTCGCGATTTGCGATGGGCGCCGCAAGCGCGGCGTAGCGGTTCACGGTTTTCTGAATGGCGGCATCCGGCGCGATGCCCGCCTCATTCGTTCGATCCACCACAATGTTTCGTGCGGCCACGCTGGTTATGTTTTTCGTTTTGGTGTCGATCTTCACGTCGATGTCCGTGACCAGGCGGCCGTAGGAGGCGGCGCTGGTCACCACAATCTTGCGCCCCGCGCTATTTGCCACCTGGCAGATGTAGGCTTGATGTGTGTGCGCGGAGATGACCAGGCCCACCGCGTCGTCAAGCTTATGAACAATGCCCTCGATGGGAGTTCCGCTCAGTCCTCCCTCGCAGGCGTTAATGTCCGGCGTGCCTTTGGTGGTTTGCGTGCCGCCCTCGTGGATGAGGACCACGAAGCTTTCGATCCCTTGCTTACGCAAGCTCCGCACGATTCGGTTGATGGAGTCTGCTTCGTTGTCGAATCGCAATCCCACAATGCCGCTGGGAGCAACCAAGTTGGGAGTTCCTCTCAAGGTCAAGCCGATGAAGGCCACTTTAACGCCGTGATAGGTTTTAGCTCCGTAGCCGGGGAAGAGGGTTTTCCCGGTGGAAGTATCAACTACGTTGGCGGCCAGATATTTAAATTTGGCTCCCTTGAACGGGGCGGCCTCGCCCGCTGTCTGCTCGCATTCGATCCCATTGGGTTTGAAGCAGCCGCCGTACTGCTTGCGCAGCAGTTCCTGCCTGCCCTTGTCGAACTCGTGGTTGCCCACTGCGCTGAAGTCCAGCCCCAACCGGTCCATGAACTCGATGGTATCTTGATCGTGAAAAAGAGAGGAGACCAGAGGACTTGCGCCGATCAGGTCGCCCGCTGCAACGATTGCGTGATTCGGATTTTCATTCTCCAAATTCCGTATATAGGCCGCCAGAAAATCCGCGCCTCCGGATTCGACATTGGGAGACTGCGCATTGGCCCTGAATTTTCCGGGGGATTGCAGGTTTCCGTGAAAATCGTTGAACGCGATGATCTTTAACTTGATCTCATCCGCGCGAGCCGCGCTCAGCGCGATGAGGCTAAAGACAGCGACGTACACAAGCCGGCGCAATCGCACGAATTTCTCCCGTTCAACTGACTCTACAGTTTAAAGTAGCACAGGCACTCCTGCCTGTGCGGTCTTCTAACCGTCAAACGCATCTACAAAGTGGATGTACAAAGTTCATCTACAAAATGAAAGTGATCGATCGCAAAAAGCGCACAGGCAGGAGTGCCTGTGCTACTAAAGCCTGTTCAGCCACAGAACATGGAAGCCTCTCGCATGATAGTATGAGGAGGAAGCATTTGCAGATGGCTGCACGGAATTTTTGTGCACGCTGCATCGTTCATGGGAAAAATTGTTTCGCAGGATGAATTGATTCAAGTGGCGGCGCGCGAACGGCGTGGCGGGCGCCGAGTTGTGTTCACAAACGGTTGTTTCGATCTGCTGCATCCCGGCCACGTGCGTTGCCTGGCCGAGGCGCGCGCCCTGGGCGATTTGCTGGTGGTGGCCGTCAACAGCGATCGCAGCGTGCGCGGCAACAAAGGCCCCGACCGCCCTCTGGTGGCCGAACAGGACCGCGCCGAAGTTCTGGCCGGGCTTGCTTCCGTCGATTACGTCACCATTTTTGATGAGCCTACTCCGCGCGAATTGATTGCCCGCGTGCTCCCAAACATTCTGGTGAAGGGCGCGGACTGGGCGCTGGAGCATGTTGCAGGGCGCGAGGAAGTCGAGGCCGCAGGCGGGCGCGTGGTTTCCATTCCGCTGGCGCCTGGATATTCCACCACAAAAATTGTCGAGCGAATCCGCGATCAATATTACCGGGACGGCGGCGCCGCCACGGCCAGCAAACGCGATCCCCACAATCCATCATGATCCTGTCATCGGTTTCGGAAACTCTGGCGTCGGTGGGCCGGCAACCCGCGCTGGAGTCCGCCATCTCCGCGCTGCGCCAGGGAACTGCGCGCGAGCGCATCGCGGGTTTGACCAACACGGGAAAAGCACTGCTCGCCGCAATCGTGGCTACGGAACTGCGCCGCCCCATGGTAGTGCTGGTTGAAACCGGTGCCCGCGCCGAAGAGTTCGCCGCGTCCATGAGTTTTTTTTACAAAGCACTGGCCGGGCAGGAGGCCAGCGAAGTAACTGTATTGCCGGCCATGGATGTGTTGCCCTGGCAGGAGGCCGCCGCGCACGCCGAAATTCTGGAGACGCGGGCCGTAACTTTGTGGCGCTATGCCACGGGGCAAGCGCGCATCGTGGTCGCACCCATCGCCGCGGCTCTCATGCGTCTCTCGGATGCCGCTCACTACGCCGAGCAGGCCCGCACGCTGGCGCGCGAAGATCCTTTATCGCTCGACGACCTGGTCACGCATCTCCGCCGCGTGGGCTACGAATCGCACGACATGGTGGAGATGCCCGGCCAGTTCACCGTGCGCGGCGGAATCGTGGACATTTTTCCAGCCGAAGCCGAGCGCCCCGTGCGCCTCGAACTGTTCGGCGACACGGTGGAATCTCTGCGCGAGTTCGATCCCAACACGCAGCGCTCCGTCCGCCCCATCGATCGCGTCACGCTTCCGCCGCTCGTGGAGGAATCTGCCAACGGCTTTGCCGCAGTAGCCGCAAGTGGAGACACACATCGCGCGCAGAACATTTCTCGCGCGCACTCCATTTTCGATTTGCATGAAGACACGGTCATCCTGCTGGATGAACCCGGAGCGATCAAAGAAGCATCCTACGCATTTTTGAAGGGCGCAGCGGAAGACCTGGAATCGATCAAGAGTGAATCGCTGGAAGCCATTTCCTCTTACTATTTCACCGACGAATGGGACGCTTTGCTCGCGCAATACCCCCGCCTGGAACTCGATCACCTGGGCCTGAAGCGCGAGGATTCCGAAACGCGCACCATTCAATCGCAGCCCACGCCCAACTTTCACGGCAACGTTCCCGCATTCATGGAGGACGCGTGCAAGCGCATCGCGGCGGGTGAGCGCGTGCTGCTGGCCGCGGAAAGCCTGGGCGAGCTGGAGCGTTTCGTGGACTTATGCCACGAATACGAAGTTCCTTTCCGCCTCGGCGACCTCGAGGAAAATCCAACCAGCGCGCGCCTAGCCGAAGATTCCTCGGCCGGCAGCGTCCCCGCCGTGGTTCTGTGCCGCGCTCCATTCACGGAAGGCGTCGTATTTCTGGACGCGCGCGTGGCCATCTTCGGCACCGGCGATGTGTTTGAAAGCATGCACGCGGGCGCCGCCGCAAAGCGCCGCCCCAAAACGGCCAGCTTCTTCAGCGATTTCTCGGAATTGAAACCCGGAGACTACGTGGTGCACGTGGACCACGGCATCGGCCAATTTGAGGGCTTGCATCAAATTGAAAATGGCGGCGCGCGCGGAGAATTCATGCGCCTGCGCTATGCGGACGATGCGCGGCTGTACGTTCCGCTGGAGCGCCTCGACCTGGTGCAATCCTATCGCGCCGTCGAGGGCGCAACGCCCGTCCTCGACAAGCTGGGCGGCAGCACCTGGACGGCGCGAAAAGCGCGCGTAAAAAAATCGGTCGAAGACATGGCCGACAAATTATTAAAAATCTACGCCGGGCGAAAAACGGGTGAGGGTTTCGCATTCTCTCCAGACGGCGAATTCCAGCGCGAATTTGAAGACGCCTTTGAGTTTGTGGAAACCCCGGACCAGGCCATCGCCATCGGCGACGTTAAGCGCGACATGGAGCGTCAGCAACCCATGGACCGCCTGCTGTGCGGCGACGTGGGCTACGGCAAGACGGAAGTGGCCATGCGCGCCGCGTTCAAGGCGGCCACCGACTCCAAGCAAGTCGCGGTGCTCGCGCCCACCACAATTCTTGCCTTTCAGCACTACGAAACATTTCGCCGCCGCTTTGCCGCCTTTCCCGTGAAGATCGAGTTGCTCAGCCGCTTCCGCACCGCGCGCGAACAAAAAGATGTGCTCTCTCTGGTGGAAAACGGCCAGGTGGACATCATCATCGGCACGCACCGCCTGCTTTCCAAGGACGTCAAATTTCACGACCTCGGCCTGCTGGTGGTGGATGAGGAGCAGCGCTTCGGCGTGGCCCACAAAGAGCGTCTCAAAGAACTCAAACTTAACGTCGATGTGCTGACGCTATCGGCCACGCCCATACCGCGCACGCTCAACATGTCGCTTGTAGGGCTGCGCGACATGAGCGTGATCGAAACGCCTCCCAAGGATCGCCTGGCTATTCAAACCGTAGTGGCGCCATTTTCCGAAGCGCTGGTTCGCCGCGCCATTGACGAAGAGATGTCCCGCCACGGGCAAGTGTTCCTGGTTCACAACCGCGTGGAGACAATCTATACAATCGCGGACATGGTCAAGAAACTTGTGCCCAAGGCGCGCGTGGTGGTTGGGCACGGGCAAATGGCGGAGAAGGAACTGGAATCGGTGATGTTCAAATTTGTGCAGGCCGAGGCCGACGTTCTGGTCTGTACCACTATCGTAGAAAATGGCCTGGACATTCCCGCGGCCAACACCATTCTCATCAATCGCGCCGATCGCTTCGGCCTCTCCGAACTGTACCAGTTGCGCGGGCGCGTGGGCCGCTCCAACCAGCGCGCCTACGCCTACCTGCTGGTCCCCGAGGATGTTGTGCTCACTCCGCTGGCCACTCGCCGCCTCGCGGCGCTCAAGGAATTCAGCGCCCTCGGCGCGGGATTTCGAGTAGCCGCGCTCGATTTGGAATTGCGCGGCGCGGGAAATTTGCTGGGCGGACAGCAGCACGGCCACATTAACGCCATCGGCTTTGACATGTATGTGCAGATGCTGGAGCGCGCGGTTTCCACTCTGAAGGGCGAGGAAGTGAAAACGGAAATGCGCGCCACGATCAACCTGGGGCTGGATATTCGCATCCCAGAAGAGTACATCCCCAACGAAAATCTTCGCTTGCGGACGTACAAGCGCATCGCCGGAATCACCGGCGAAAAGGAAAGGGAAGAAGTCAACAGCGAGCTGACCGACCGCTTCGGCGCTCCGCCTTCTGCTGTGGGCAATCTGTTGGATTATGCGCTGCTGAAGGGGCTGGCCGAGGGCCTGATGATTTCCTCCATTGAAAGGCGCGCCAACGAAGTGGCCATCAAATTTCATCCCGAGACGCCGCTTTCACCCGAAAATCTGGTGAAGTTTATTCGTTCGCAGAAGGAAGGCTTGCGGCTGGACCCCAGCGGCACTCTTTGGGTGCGGCTGGACCGCCGGGGACGCGTGGCCGAAAGCGTCAGAAACGTGTTGCTTCCTTTGGAATCGAAGCGATAAACTGAAAGGCGAGAGACCCTTATGAAATCGTGTAAATGGCTGATTTTTCCTCTGCTTTTCGCGGGCCTGGGAATTCCCGTTGCGGCGCAAACGAAAAGCGCCGTGGTCGAGGAAATTGTGGCCCGCGTCAACAACGACATCATCACGCGGGAAGACCTGGAGCACGCGCACGCCTCTCTGGAAGGCGAGGCGCATGACGCCTGCCCTGCTTGCACGCCCGAGCAGCTTCGCCAACAAGTGGCTGAGAAGGATAAGGATCTGCTGCGCGATTTGATCGATCAATCCCTGCTCACGCAGCGCGCCAAGGATCAAGGCATCAACGTCGATACCGAAGTCATCAAGCGCCTGGACGGCATACGCGTGCAGAACAAGTTGCCCTCCATGGAAGCCCTAGAGACGGAAATCACCAAGAGCGGTCAGGATTTCGAGGAGTTCAAGAGCCAGCTGCGAGACCAAATGCTCACTCAGGAATTGATTCGCAAGGAAGTGGGCTCCAAGATCATCATCAGCCACGACGAAATCGTCAAGTATTACAACGAGCACAAGGCCGAGTTTGTGCGCCCGGAAACGGTGGTCCTGCGCGAAATTTTCGTGTCCACCGAGGGCAAGCCCGATGCCGATATTCCTGCACTGCGAAAAAAGGCGGAAGGCCTGCGCGACCGCATTCTGAATAACGGCGAAGACTTTGGAGAATTCGCCAAACGCTATTCGGATAGCCCCACGGCTCCGCAGATGGGTGAGCTCGGCACATTCCAGCGTTCCCAGCTGGATCCCAAGATTGCCGAAAAAGTTTTTGCCCTCAATCGCAGTCAGATGACCGACGTCATGGAGACCAAGACGGGGTTTGAAATTCTGCAGGTTCGCGAACGCTATGAAGCGGGCGAGCAGCCTCTGGACAAAGTGGACCCGGAAATCAGCAACAAGCTCTATGAAGAAAAAATGGAACCAGGCCTGCGCGCCTATCTGGAAATGTTGCGGGAAGACAGCTACGTGCAGATCAAGCCCGGATACACGGACACCGCCGCCGTGAAGGCCGAGCCCATCGAGGAAGTGGCCGCGGCTCCCGAGAAGGACGATTCCAAATCCAAGTCCGGCAAAAAATTCGGCATCTTTCCGAAAAAGAATCCCGGCACATGAAACAGAATTTCGTCTCCAGTCTGCAGGACGGCCAGACCGTTACCTCCCACTTTCTTGTCTGTGTAAAGGAAATCCGCGCCACGCGTGACGGCAAATCCTACCTGCGAGTTGAGCTTGGCGATTCCACCGGCCGCGTCGAGGGACGCATGTGGAGCGGCTTTGACGCCATGGCCGCCACATTTGAGCGCGACGATTTCGTAAAGGTGCAGGCGCGCGTCGAAAAATACCGTGACAAGCTGCAACTGGCCATCGAGAAAATTCGCCGCGCCGAAGACAGCGAAGTGGACCCCGCCGATTTTTTCGCTCACAGCAAGGAAAATGTGGACGAGATGTACGCGCGGCTTCTGGAAATTGTGGCTTTGGTGGAGAATCCCTGGCTGCGCCGGCTGCTGGACAGCATCGTTCAGGATCCCGAAATTGTTCCGCGCCTGAAGCGCGCCCCGGCGGCCAAGGTGATGCATCACGCGTTTTACGGCGGCCTGCTCGAACACGTCCTCAGCCTCTGCAATCTTTGCCGCGTGGCCCTTGGCCACTATCCCGAAGCCAATGCCGATCTGCTGCTTTCCGGGGTAGTGTTGCACGATTTGGGAAAGTTGAACGAACTGAGCTACGAGCGCTCCCTGGGCTACACCGACGAGGGCCAGCTCCTTGGCCACATCATGATCGAGTACGAACTGGTGGCAATAAAAATCGATGCCATCGAAGGATTTCCGTCGGAACTGAAAACGCTCCTGCTGCACATGCTGATTTCGCATCACGGGCAGTACGAATTCGGCTCGCCAAAATTGCCCATGTTTCGCGAGGCCTTGCTGCTCCATTACTTGGACGATCTGGATTCCAAGATGGCCGCGATTCGCTCTGCACTGGATTCCGATGAGGGAGAAGGGAATTGGACGGGATTCAGCGGCGCTCTGCAACGCCGCATCCTTCGCACCGAGCGCTTTCTGGCTGCATCAACAACCACTCCGAGCGAACCAAACGCAGCGGCGCAAGCGGCTGCCGGTGGCGGACGCTCCACCAAGGAAAATGAATAACAAGATGGAACAGGCCGCCCAAGCGCGCATGCCGGGACCGAGACATTCCATTCTCGATCTGGCCCCTTTGGAACTGGAATGCCTGAGCGTTTTGTGGCCCCTGGGCGAAGGCACCGTGCGGGACATTCATCGCGGACTGGCCGCAACCTGCCCGCGCGCCTACACCACGGTGATGACCATCATGGATCGCCTGGAGCAAAAGGGAATTGTTGCCCGTCGAAAGGTGGGCCGCGCATTTCACTACAAGGCAATGCTTAGCGCCGAAGAGGCTCGCTTGAAAGCCGTGGAGAAAATTGTGCTGGGATTTTTTGACGGTTCGCCGGAAGCGCTTGCGGCGCATCTTTCTTCTCAGCCCTCTCCGGCTTCCCGGCCTGCGCAGGTCGCTGCGGTCCCGAGACTCCCTTCGCTTGTTTCGGCGCCTGCCCCCGTTGCCGTTGACGCGCCCGCCGCTCCTGTTGCAGAATTGCCATCGCGTAATCTCGACGAAAGATTACTCTAAAGAAAATGTTCCCCGCGCCATTCTCAATTCGCGACAAACTTATTTCTCCCGGGACGGTCCTCGCGCCCATGGCCGGAGTGACCGACACGGTCTTCCGCCGCATGATTCGCAGCCTGGGTGGTTGCGGCCTGATCATGACCGAATTCACGAGCGCCGAATGCATCACGCGCAATAACGCGCGCACTTCGCGCTATCTTTTTTTCGAGCAGGACGAGCACCCCATCACCGGCCAGCTGTTCGGCGCGGAGCCGGATGTAATGGGGCGCGCCGCCGGCATGGTCGAACAGCTGGGCTTTGACATTGTGGACGTGAACCTGGGCTGCCCCGCGCGAAAAGTGGTCAAGTGCGGCGGCTCGGGCTTGCTGCGCGATTTGCAGGGGCTGGAGAAAGTTCTGCGCGCGGTGCGCTCCGCCGTGAAGATTCCCATGACCATCAAGATTCGCGCCGGATGGGACGGAAACAGCATCGTGGCCGTGGAAGTCGCGCGCCTCGCCGAGCAAATCGGCGTGGAAGCCATCGCCGTACATCCGCGCACGCGCGAGCAGGGATACACCGGGCGCGCCGATTGGAATGTGATTCGCGACGTGAAGCAGGCCGTGCGCATGCCCGTGATCGGCAACGGCGATATCAACTCGCCCGAGGATGCCGCGCGCATGTTGCGCGAAACCGGTTGCGACGCTGTGATGATCGGCCGTGCCGCGCCCAACAATCCCTGGATCTTCCGCCAGATCGCGCAATTTGCGGCCAACGGTTCATACGATCAGCCGACGGAGCTCGACCGCTACCAATTGCTTTCTTCGTTTTTCCGCAACATGGTCGACACCGAATGGCCCGACGCCATTGGCAGGATGAAGCAGTTCGCATGCTATTTTACGCATGGCGTGCGAAACGGCGGAGTGCTGCGCAGGGACGTGCATCATGCCCACACCACTGCCGAAATTCTCGATCGTGTGGATGCCTTTTTCGCTCAAACGGTAATCTGAAATTCGAGGAGGCCATCGATGAGCACCGCTCGTGCGGCTCTGGAACGCAGGCGGGAACGCAGGGTTCCGGTGCATCTCCCGATCGTCGTCCGCGGCACGGACCGCACCGGAATGCCCTTCGAGGAGCGCACCTCCAGCGAAAACCTCTGCCGCGGCGGCGCCGCGTTTGCCTCGCGCCATCCTCTGGACCTCGGCAGCCATTTGGAAATTCACATTCCAGTTCTGCCCACCTCGGCCAGCGAAGATACTGATTTTTCCACCCAAGGCCGCATCGTGCACGTGATGCACGGCGGCGGCGCCGAAAATGAATCCATCGTAGGCGTAGAATTCACAGGCCCGCGATTCCACCGCATGTATGTCTCAGAGACGACCTAGTTGTGTGGCATAGGGTTCCGTGTGGCATAGGCTTCAGCCTGTGCGGTTTTAGGCCTTGCAAGGACTAAACCCGCACAGGCTGAAGCCTATGCCACAAAAATCGAACCTCACCGCTCCAACAGAAGCTGTTTATACGCATCGCGCTTGCCAAGCCCGCGTTCGCGCGCGGCCTGTTTGAGCGCCGCTTTGCGATCGAGCCCGGCTTCCACTTCCAGCTGCGCCACGCGCTCTTTGAGCGACACCGCTGGAGCCGCCTGAATTTCTCCCTCTTCCGCCGGACCGATCATCAGCGTGATCTCTCCGCGCGGAGCGCGCTCGCGCGCCGCGTCTCGAAGTTCCCCCAGCGTTCCGCGCAGAAATTCCTCGTGAATCTTGGTCACCTCGCGGGCCACCACGGCGTGCCGCGATCCCAGAATGTCCGCGGCGTCCGCCAGCGTTTCCGCCAGCCGGTGCGGCGCCTCGTACAGCACCAGCGCTCTGGGCTCCGTTTTCAACGCGTCCAGTTTTTTCCTGCGCGCGCCGGCGCGCGGCGGCAAAAATCCAACAAACAGAAATTCATCCGTGGGCAATCCGGAAGCCGCCAGCGCAGCCACAAATGCCGATGGGCCTGGAATGGGAACCACCGGAATGTGATGCCGCAGACACAGCACCACCAACCTGTGCCCCGGATCAGAAACCACGGGAGTGCCCGCGTCGCTCACCAGCGCTACCTGCGCGCCCTGCTCCAGCTGAATCACCAGCTCCGGCGCGCGCGTCAATTCATTGTGCGCGTGATAGCTGACCATCTCCTTGTGAATCGCGTAGTGGTTCAGCAATTTCTGCGTTTGCCGGGTGTCCTCGCAGGCGATAAGGTCCGCTTCCTTCAGCACGCGAATGGCCCGGAGTGTAATATCCTCCAGGTTGCCGATCGGCGTGGCCACCAAATACAGGCATCCCGTTTGCGAATTGTCTTGTCCGTCCGTCATCATGCTTTCCTCATCGCAGCGAGTTTATCACGCGCCGTAAGCTCCGCATCGGGGAAGGTCTTGCTATTTTGTAGCGCCCGCCTTCAGGCGGGCACATTGCCGCCAAGCACATGCCCGCCTGAAGGCGGGCGCTACAGCGGCCGTTGCGCTTGATTCGCCCACAATTCATTTCTCTGTGCTGTGCTAAAATAAAAAATTCGTCAGCCGACAAAACTTATGCCAACGCGCATCCTTGGAATCGAATCCTCCTGCGACGAAACCGCCGCTGCAGTGGTCGTGGATGGCCGCGAAATTCTGTCCAGCGTGGTTTCTTCGCAACTCGATATTCACCGCAAGTATGGCGGGGTCGTTCCGGAACTGGCCTCGCGCGCGCATCTGCGCCAGATTGTCCCCGTGGTGCGCGAGGCGCTTCTTCAAGCAGGTCTCGAATTTAAAGATCTCGACGCTGTCGGCGTGACTCAAGGGCCGGGCCTGGTCGGTTCGCTTTTGGTGGGAGTTACCTACGGCAAGGTGTTGGCCACGGAACTTGGAAAGCCGCTGGTGCCCGTCAATCACCTCGAGGGCCACGTGCACGCCGTGTTTCTGGAAGCGCATCTGGGAGGAAAAATTCCGGAATTGCCTGCGGTTTGTCTGATCGTCTCCGGCGGACACACGCTGCTCTATCACGTGACGTCAGCGGCAGGGAATGGCCACACCGCCTCGCGCGGTTTTCAGTTTCGCCGATTGGGTGGCACGCGCGACGACGCCGCCGGTGAAGCCTACGACAAAGTCGCGAGGCTCCTTGCGCTGGGTTATCCGGGCGGCCCCATCCTCGACCAACTAGCGGGAAAAGTAGCCGAATCGGGCTCGAATTTTAATGAGAAGGATGGATTGAATTTTGGCCCCGTGAAGATCAAGAGCAATCCCTACGATTTCAGTTTCAGCGGCGTAAAAACCGCCGTCCTTTACTACGTTCGCTCGCACCCCGAATTCGTCGAAGAAATTGAAACCCGTAAAAAAGCCCTGCAAGAGGGCCGCCGCAAGGTTTCTGATTTGCTGCCGCTGTGCAGCCCGCGAACGCTGGCGTTAATTTCCAAATTTCAAGCCGCCGTAGTCCGCGATCTTATGGCGCGAACTCTGGAAGCATCCGCGAAAACAAATTCCCGAACCGTGCTGGTCTCCGGAGGCGTAGCCGCCAATTCCGAATTACGAAATCGCTTCGCATCCAAAGCAGCCGCGATGGATGTCGCCGTCTTTTTTCCCAGCCGCGCCCTCTCTACCGACAACGCCGCCATGATCGCCGCAGCCGCCTACCCTCATTTGCTGGCCGGAGACCTGGCCTCGCCCGACCTGAATGCCGATCCAAACCTTCGACTTGCCTAGAGATATTTCCGTCAAACAGAAATGGCAACTAATAATTGTTGGCGACAGGATTTGTATTGTCCGAAGGCCCGATAGGGACGACAGGTCGTAGCCCACCACGGAAGTGGTGGGTGTGCGTCACCATCAAAAACAAGCCCCGATAGGGGCGACACAATTTCTCGGGCAATTGTGTCGCCCCTACCGGGGCTTTTCTTTCATTCTTATGCGTACCCACTACTCCCGTGGTGGGCTACGACCTGTCGTCCCTATCGGGACTGACCCCATACCCTGAAAAGAGAAAAGCCCCAAAGCACAAACGCTTTGAGGCTTTTCAATATTTCCAAATTGGGAAGTCTTTGATTACATCTCGATGCCCTCGGCTTTTTCCATTTGCGACGGCATCTGTAAGCGGGCTTTCGCCAGGGACTTGACCAGTGCACCTTCCATATTTTCTGCGGAGGTATTTCTGGCGGTGGCGAGTTCACTTACGAGGAGGAATTTGGCCCGTTCCAGCATTTTCTTTTCGCGGAAGGAAAGCGGCTTAGTGCGGCTAAGCGATACCAGGCTTTTCAAAACGGCGGCTACTTCGATCAACTCTCCGGTTCTCATGCGCTCCGAATTCTCTTTGAAGCGGTGCTTCCAGTCGTGGTGCGAATTCGGCTTGCCCTTTTCCAGAAATGTAAGAACCTTGAGTGTTTCTCCGTTTCGAATGACATGCCGCAACCCTACGGATTCTGCGTTTGTTGAGGGAACCATTACCTTTAGGCCGCTTGCCAGAATCTTAACCATAAAATACTTTTCAGTTCGCCCATTCATGACCCCGAAATTGATTTGCTCAATCATCCCAACCCCGTGGTTCGGATAGACAACTTTGTCCCCGATCTTGTAATCCATGGTCAGATGCCCCCTAGAGGAAACCTTAAATAATACTGAGGGAATGGCCAGCGGATGTCAACATATTTCATCTAGAATCAGTAAGTTATGCGATATTTTGATTCGAGAATGGTCCTTGAATTGCACGTTAGATTTTACTTAACTTTTACAAACCCTTTAACTACTTTCTCCCAATACCTTCTTCGCCCCGTTTCGGGCTGGCGTTGCGTTAGAATGCCTAAATGTTGATTCTTGCCATAGATACGAGCAGCCGCACTGGCAGCGCCGCCCTTTTGCGCGATTCCGAAGTGCTGGCGGAAGTCTCCGGATACGAA